>Ga0180732_1001113_pt1 | contig 17837 bp, 20 predicted proteins | sample KR11_01MetaG_FD_148674 | JGI IMG/M metagenome (GOLD analysis project Ga0180732, IMG submission 148674) | Groundwater microbial communities from the Olkiluoto Island deep subsurface site, Finland - KR11_0.1 MetaG | ecosystem: Environmental > Aquatic > Deep subsurface > Groundwater | place...
TGATGGAGGACATCACCGAGCTTACGCGCCTTGAAGAAGAGGTCAGGGATTCCTATGGGAAGCTTGAGAACGCGTATGCTGAACTCAAGGAAGAGGATGAGGTAAAATCAGATTTTATCTCAACTGCCTCGCACGAGCTTCGAACTCCTCTTACCGTGATAAACAGCTACCTTGAGATGTTCGAAGACGGCATGCTGGGCGAACTGGATGAAAAACAGTGTGACAAGCTTGCTATCATGCGCTCCCAGACAGACCATATGATACGATTGGTAGAGGACATGCTCGATACATTAAGGTTAGAGTCAAGGAAATTCAAGATCCGGAAGTATCCTTTAAAACTTGAAAAGATCGCAAAAAGTGCAGTAGAGGAGATAAGCAAGCTGGCAGACCTCAAGGAACATACCATGTCCTTAAAGACGAATGGAGAGCTGCCTAAGATCGAGGGGGATGCGCAGCGTATAAAGCAGGTATTCAACAACCTGCTCACCAATGCCGTCAAATATACCCCAAATAAGGGAAGGATAGAAGTGGGAATAAAGGAAGAAAAAAAGCACATACTTGTTTCGATCTCCGACACAGGCATGGGGATACCTGAAGAAGAGCAAGAGAAGATATTTGAGAAGTTCTATACAGTGGGCGGCAAATCCCTGATGCGGGAATCAGAGAGAATGGGACTCGGGCTTACAATCGCTAAAGGAATAGTTGAGGCGCACGAGGGCAGGATATGGGTGGAGAGTGAGGGGGAAGGAAAAGGAAGTACTTTCTATTTCACGCTTCCGAAGGGTGATTGAAATGCTTAATATCTTTAAAAGAAAGCCGAAGGTGATTCCTGCCACCGAGCCTGTGGTGAATTTCGAAGGCTATAGATTAAAAAGAGGAAAAAGCTATCTGGTGGACCAGCCAAAACCTGAGGCAGCCTTTGAGATTTTTACTTCCATGATAAAGGGCACATGCGCAGAATGCGTTCAAACAGAGGCGTTTCCCTGCGAGAGTATCGGGTGTGAAAAATGCACCCTGTCCTGCCCATGCAACCACTGTATGCATGCCAGAGCACAGGGTTTGTGTTTCACAATGGATTCACCTGACGAGATCAGGCTGAAATATCTTTTGTTAACGACCCCGATTTTCTGGATAAGTAAACATGGGAGTGAGAGCATTAATCCTGCCAATCTTGAGATAATGGCGGGCATGATAAAAGATTTTTTCAGGAAAAGCAAAAACCCGATCGTGTTGCTGGACTGCCTGGAATACCTGATCATCACGAATGGTTTTATCCCGGTTTTGAAATTTTTATACGATATACGGGAATGGGTTATCCTGCAGAAGGCAATATTTATTTTACCGTTCAGCCCCGCCACTCTTGAAGAAAGGGAGTTCGCACTTATTGAAAGGATGATGGACAGGATAAATTTCTGAATAATAGTTGCTCATTATCATTCTAATGATGGAAAAACTATTTATATTCATAAGTTCTATTAATTCTGACAAAAATGGTCATTTCTAAATCCAAAAGGTGGAACTTGTGGAGATTAAGGTAGTGTTTAATAACGAACATCCCGAATTAATTCAATCCTCACTATTCAAAGAGGATATTGTTAAAAATCATCTTGAAATCATTGTACTTTCAATGCTTTCCGATAGGCCGATGAGCGGGTATGACCTGATAAAGGAAATTTTTGCAAGATATAATGTTTTCTTAAGTCAGGGAACTGTTTACCCGCTTTTATATTCTCTAAAAGAAGAAGGCATTTTACATGCCGAGTTTACAAAAGGCGATATGAGAACAAAAAGATACTCTCCTACACAAGAAGGAAAGCGGATTATCGAGAAAAAAATAAATGAGTTTATGGTGGCAGAGGAGTATTTTTTGAATTCAATCAAGAAAAGAGAGTCATATGTTTAAGAACTCTATTAATTGTTTGGGCGATTTATTTAAAGGCGACAGCGGCATACCAAGGGGATCGTTGATACTTGTAACTGGTGCAGAGGGCTCTTTGAAATCTGGATTTGTTTTCAATATGCTTTCAAAATATCTTGCAAGTAGCAGCGAGTGTGGCTTATATGCGAGCCTGGAAGAAACCAAGGAAAGCCATCTCCGGAATATGGAAAGCCTTGGAATCAAGAAATCGGACAGGCTGCACATTTTTGATTACAAGGATATGAGATATGAATGGGAGAACGTTGAGCCTGACATGATCAAGGTCACGGAAGATTTGATAAATTTCTACAAGGAAAAATACGATAACCTGACAGTTTTTGCTCTTGATTCGCTAAACGCACTCTATTCGGTCTCGAACCCATTGAATCTCAGGAAAAATATGTACCGTTTCTTCACAATGCTGAGGGATAAAGACCTGACCACTTTCCTTATAATGGAAACCTGCTCTTCTGAAAAGCATGTGATTGTTTGCACTACGGATTTAATAGAGCGCCCCGAGTATTTCCTTGCGGATGGCATAATAGAACTTGGAATAGTCGAGGCAAATGAGAATGTTAAAAGGTACATCCAGATAAGAAAAATGCGGGGAGCTAATCACAGCATGGGAAAACACCAGATTGTGGTGGAAAAAGATGGCATACATGTATTTGGGTCGGTTTATTAAAGTTAAAAATCTTTTCTCATGATTTTCTCATTTTTAATTTAGGTCACCCTCGTCCCTTCCTTCACCTTCTTCTCAGGCTGCAACAGCACCGCCCCCTCAACATCCCCCGCGAGCACCATCCCTTTTGACTCCACGCCAAACAGCTTCGCTGGCTTCATGTTCACCATCACAACGACCTGACGTCCAACAAGGTCGGATGGGTTGTGGGACTTCGCTATCCCTGCCACAATCTGCCGCTTCTCCCCGATATCAACTTGCAGCTTAAGAAGTTTATCAGACCCCTTGATATTTTCAGCTGAAAGCACAGTACCGATCCTGATATCAAGCTTCTGGAATTCTTCATATGTTATTTCAGTCTTTTCTTCCGTGACTTCTTCCGCGTGCTTTTTCTCTTTCGCCATCGCTATCTTTATCCTCTTATCAAGGATAGCTTCCATTTCCTTGATCTTCTTATCCTCAAGTTTTGTGAACAGTATCGACGGGGCATCAAGTTTGGCTGCGGGTATCTCCACAAGAGCATCCTCAAACTTCGCTGCGTGAACATCGTCCACAAGTCCAAGCTGCTTCCATGCCTTTTCCATATTTCCAGGAAGTACAGGCTCAAACAGCAGCACAAGCGCCTTTCCTATCTGGAAGCAGTTCTTGACCACATGCTTGCATGCCTCCGGGTCTTTCTTGATAAGCTGCCAGGGCTCTTTTGACTGGAAATACGCGTTCCCGTACTGCGCCAGTTCCATCATGGCATCCGTGGCTTTCTTGAACTCATATTCATCAAAAGCTGCTATTACTGTATTGATGGTCGCCTCTATTTTGTCAAATATCTCCTTATCGACCTTTCCTTCAGGTATCGCGCCGAAGTTCTTATGCGTGAAATGCAGCGTCCTGTGCAGGAAATTTCCCAGCGCCCCAACAAGCTCGTTATTGACCTTGTCCTGGAATACCTTCCATGAGAAGTTCAGTTCTTTTGTATGAGATGTATAATTCGCGATGTAGTAGCGCAGCAGGTCAGGATGGAACCCGTGATCCAGGTAGTCCTCGTCCACCCATACCACATATCCTCGGCTCTTTGAGAATTTCTTATCGTCTATCTTCAGCATCCCTGATGCCACAACAGCCCAGGGCTGCGTGTAACCCGCGCCTTTTAGCATGGCAGGCCAGAAGATGCAATGATGATAGGTGATGTCCTCTCCGATGAAATGTATGACGCGCGATTCCCTGCGCCAGTATTTCTCCCAGTCGCCGCCAGTGTTATTCGCCCAATCCTCTGTGAATGAGATGTATCCAATTGGCGCATCCACCCAGACATAAACCACGAGGTCATCATGACCAGGGAACCGCACGCCCCATTCAAGGTTCCTTGTGATGCACCAGTCCTTTAATTCCTTTGCCCACTCCTTTGCATAATTTATGGCATTTGATGTGCCGCCAAGCGTTTTCAGGTATTCCTGCAGAAAACCGCCAAACTCTGATAACTTGAAAAAGAAATGCTCCTGTTCCCTGTACTCTGCCGGGTTGCCGCAGATCCTGCACCGTGCGTTCTTTATCTCGCCCGGTTCAAGATGCTTCCCGCATCCCTGGTCGCATTCGTCCCCGCGCGCCGGCTTCCCGCAAAAAGGGCATGTGCCTTCCACGAACCTGTCAGGAAGGAATCGCTCGTCGTGAGGGCAGTAAGCAAGCCGGATCACCGCCGGGTACACGTATCCGCTACTAATGAGAGCTTCCACGATGCTGTTAGTCCTTGCATGGTTCGTTTTCGAGTCCGTGTTCCCGAAGAAGCTGAAATCCACTTCCATCTTTTTAAAGATGCTCTCAAAATGGTGATGATATTTATTAACAAGTTCAGTTGGGGTAATGCCAAGTTCCTCGGCATTCACAACGATCGGAGTGCCGTGGGCGTCTGAGCCGCAGACAAATGCTGCCTCTTGTCCCTGTTTCCTGAGAGCTCTGACAAAGATGTCGGCAGGGATGTAGGTGCGCAGATGACCTATATGGCACTTGCCGTTAGCGTATGGGAGACCGCAGGTGACAAGGACTGGTTGGTTGGATGGGAAGTTGGACATGGGAGGCTTACATGAATGTTCTTTATAAAATATGTATCTATTAATGCAGTAGATGGGCAAGTATATAACTGGTAAAAAATAATCCATAGCGTGCTGCAGACTTGACGGAACCACAGAGTAATACATTTATACAGGTGGAATGAATGTTATGATTATGATAAATGATTTAACAATTAAAAACTTTAAAAGTATTGGAGAGGATGGAATTCGGGTTGAATTGAAACCTTTGACTATATTTTTAGGACCGAATGGTTCAGGGAAATCCAGTATTTTAGAAGCCATCGGCATATTGAGTCAAAGCACTGAAGCAACGAACTTTCAAACTATGGGAAATTTGGTCAAAATTCCACTGACAAGCAATGTTTTTTATAAAAGAAGTTCTGAAAATTGGCTAACATTTGAAGTCCATATTAAAGCTAACGATACCGAAATTAATAAATTAATCAAGATATTTAATAATAAAGTATCTGACGATATCGAGACAGCTACACGGAAGGGAGATATTGTATACACATTATCTTATAAATGGAGTACAAATGAATTTAATCAAAGTGTCATGATAGGAAACAATAAAATCGCAAAAGCTGAGTTGATTAAAGTTAGTGAAGGTTCCCTGAATTGGAAATTGGAATTTCCTGATAAAACTTCAACCATCCCAATGTATGGGGCAGATAAAATCCTTAAGGAAGAAGTATTCAAAGATTCAAGGCCTGAAGAACGAAATATTTTTTCAGATATTGCAATGGAAATTGTAAAAATAATGAAATCACGTCTATTGAATAGGGTATTTCTTATCTCAGCAGTACGAGGCAACACTAAATTCGAGGCAAAAGATTACAACACTCTTTTTCTAGAATCATTAAAAATTCTTGGTGTTGGATCTTCTGGTCAATATCTCATTCCAGTCCTTTCACTTATTTATTCTAATAGGGAATATGAACAAACGTATGAAAAAATTAACAAATGGGCTTCAAAATTTGGTTTAAGCAAGTTTTCGGCCGGTTGGAAAGGCGGCGATATTCTTGGTTCCGGCTACGTTGATGATAAGCTCAATGCTGTGCTCGATTTAGCTATGGCAAGCCATGGTTCTAAACAAATTTTATCAGTAATCACCCAATTATTCTGGAGTGACCCGGGTTCAATAATAATGATTGAAGAACCCGAAATAAGCCTTCATCCAGATTCGCAAGCGAATCTTGCTGAATTATTTGCTGAATCTATAATCGACGGAAAACAAATTATTATAACAACGCATAGCGAATTTTTGCCTTTGACTTTAAGTATCCCAATACAAAACGGATTATTAAAAACAGACGATATCGCAATATACCATGTTGAAAAGGGAAAAAAAGGAACCTATATTAAAAGGCTTGAGCTTACTTCAAAAGGCTATGTAAAGGGGTGGATACCATCTTTTGCAGAACTTGAGGCGAGGTTACTCAAAGAATGGATGGAAACAGTACCTGAGGAATAATATGCCAGAAGTTTCGGTAGTTCTTGATACGCATATACTCATAGAAGCCATTTTACAAAAAAATAATGAGTATGAGAGAGCTTATAACTCGATGATAGAGAGGCATCATAAACTTTTGATTAGCCAACGGATTCTTAAGCAATATCAAACAATTATTCACCAAAAATACAATCTTTCAGCCATTTTTCTTTTAAGAATGCTTCAAGAACTTGATGATACTTATCATATAGTTATACGAGTGGGTGAAGGAAGAATTAGACCAGTCAAGATAACGGGTTTACAAATCAACGACAGACCATTTGTTGAACTTGCATGTAATAGAGCAAATTTTTTAGTGACTAATGACCCAGGTTTACGTTCTAAGCATAGAGAGTTCATAGAAAAGTGCAAATTCAAAGTGAAATATGCTGTAGATTATGCTGAAAATGAAGAAGAGAATTTATAAATATACCAATTTGAATAAAAAGTTAGCAACGGTTTTAGATATGTCTTGGTAAGTACCCAGGCAAATAAATATATCAAAGTATAATCTAATATAAATAGCACAAATATGAGGACAAATAATGGCTAAAATCGTAAGTTTCATAAATTATAAAGGAGGTGTAGGGAAAACAACTCTTGCAGTAGAAATTGCAGCGAGCTTGGCTTATCATCATGGTCAAAAGGTTCTTTTAGTTGACCTTGACCCACAAACTAATGCAACATTTTATCTAATGCAGGAAAAAGATTGGGATAACTGGCAAAAATCTAAAGGTTCTTTAAAGAACTTATTTGATAGTTATATTGAAGGTAGGAGTTTCGATATAAAAACCGCGATAAAAAAAGATTTCATAATAGCTCCAAGAACTGGACGTACGGTTTCTTTGCACCTATTGCCTTCACATATATCCCTTTTAACGATTGACCTTAAGTTAGCAGGCCGTTTCGGAGCTGAAGGGACAAAAGGGAAAGGAGCATTACTTAAAGTTTTTGAACAAATAAAAAATGAATACGATTTCATTATTTGTGATTGTCCTCCAAGTCTAAATTTAATAACTCAAAATGCCATAATATCGAGTAATGGGATTGTCATTGTAGCAGTTCCTGAATTCTTGTCCACTTTAGGAATAGCGCTTATCCAAAGTACAATTAAGGATACTATAAAAGAAGTGAACGATGATTTGAGTTCTTTTGGAGCGAAAGGCATTGAAGCACCAAAAATTATAGGAATTATATTTAATCGAGTTAAATATGTAACCCATGGAACTACTTACCAACAAGAAGTAATGAATAGAATGAAAGAAGAATACCCTGGCATGGTATTTCAAAGTTATGTTAGTGAATCAGGTAAAATTGCAGAAAGAGGCGAGGACAAAATTCCAATAGCGATTTCGGGATATGCGCGTGATAAAAATTATGAAATGCAACTTTACGATTGCGCTAAAGAATTCATACGGAGAACTTTGATATGAATAAAATCTTTACTTTAAAGTCGTCTTATGAACTTGGAAATTGTCTAATCGAGATTGGTGAACAATTGAAACGTTTTCCTGATGAAGAACTGGAATACGTTATCAGGGTAGAAAAAATAAAGAAAAGTAGAAATTTATCAGAGTATGAAATTCCACAAAATATAGAGGAATTAGCAACACAGATAAAAAACCTAAGCAGAAGCGAAGCGGAAGAAAAATTATCGAACTTAAAATCTAAAGAACTAACTGAATTATGCAAAATACTTTCAATCTCAACAAGCGGAAAAAAGAGAAAAGAGGATGTTATCAATAAAATATTATATTCAATTTTTGATACAATAGAGGGGCATAGATTAATTAGAAATTTCAGTCGATATACTGATTAACTCTTCATCTTTGATAAAATTCCTTCGGAATTTTTTGATAATAGTCCTCAGTAAATGGTCTTGGTTCAAATTTTAATAACCTTTGCCTACTTGTCCATCTACTGTAATGACGTTACAAGCCCCACAAGCATGGGCGCGAATAACCTGTCAGGTTTGACCTCTACCATCAAGTCACGCACTCCTTTATCCATTTAAGATAATCCTCTGAACCAGAATCTATCTTAAAAGATATCACGCACGGCACTTCATAACTGTGGAGTTGTTTTACTCTCTTTTCGATATCCTTCACTTTATCCGTTCCTGTCTTGACAAACATCCCGAATTCCCCTCCCTCATCTATCTTATCCTTCCACCTGTAAATAGAAGTAATGGGGAATATATTCACACATGCGGCGAGCCGCTCCTCAACAAGTACTCTCCCGATGCTCTTTGCCTCATCCATACTGCCAGCGGTTATATATACGATTGAAAACATAACAGACATTAAAATGCGTAACTTATTTATTAGTTTACCTTGGGAGACAGCTTTTTGAGTTTCATCGATGCTTTATCAGGATTCCTTGTGAATAATTCGCTTTTCGTGTCTGTTTTCCTCACCTATGCACTGCTTGTCCTGTTTCTGGACAGGCGTGGAACGCTCACTAAATACAATATAACTGTTTATTATTTTTTATTCATTCCTGTTCTTATGATAAGGACCCAGAAAGGTCAACTGTTCCTTGACCGACTGGCTGTTCATAAAAGATTCTGGAGGATGTTCGCGAACATAGGTCTTCCTGCAATGCTCATCGGCATGGTCGTAATGTTCCTGCTATTAGTGTTAATTGATTATATCATGATACAGTCCTTCCAGACCCAGACCGTGCCGCCTCCGGGTAAGTTCAATGAGGCAAGGAATCTGTTCCTTATTCCTGGTATTAATGAATACATACCTCTCTGGTGGGGTATTATCGCACTTGTTGTAACGCTTGTAGTTCATGAGTTCTCACATGCCATCCTGTGCAAGGTTGAAGGCATAAAAGTAAAATCAATGGGGTTATTGGTAGCTCTTTTACCGATCGGAGGGTTTGCAGAACCGGATGAAGAGCAGCTTCTCGGAAAAAAGGTGGAGCCTGAAAAGGTAACAATAGAATCTCAGAACCAGCCTGGAAAAGAAACGATCGAGTCCCAGGTACCCAAGAAACTTGCAACAAGAAGTGAACGCGTTAGGGTGCTCACGGCCGGCGTGATGGCAAATTTCGTCACAGCCCTTATCGCATTTATCCTGTTCTTTTCACTTCTGGGTTCGATATCGCCAGTCGGGGAAGTTATGATAACGGATGTCATCACGGGCTCACCGGCTGAACTTGCGGGTGTAAAGCCCAATATGATTCTTACAGGAATAAATGATAAGCAGATAAATAGCGGCAATGATTTCTTGTCTTATGCAGAAGGGCAGGAGCCGGGAACGAACATAACCCTTCACTTAATTGATAATAAAGTAAGAAAATCAATAAGCCTCGTAACAAAGGCAGGCAACCTTACCTCTTCCGGTGTCAGGATATCCAGTGTGATACCCGGCTCGCCGGCAGAAGCGGCAGGATTGAAACCAGAAATGATCATCATAAAGGTCAATGACACCGAGATCAAGGGACCTGAAGATTTTATAAATTTCATGAATTCCACAAAGCATGGGCAGAAAATTGGAGTCCATGTACTTAGCAACAGTTCGTTAAATGCTTCCACTGTGGTTTTTAGCAATATTGAACTGACAAAGCCGCAAGATCCAAATATTAAAAAAGGTTTTATAGGGATTACGTATTCCCAGGGTGGAGGGGCCGTAAGCCATTCTATTGGCATCGGAATAGGACAGTTCCAGGCTAAGGGTTTCCTTGGCATGCTGCAAAACATACCTTCACTATTGACAGGGGTCACAGGCTGGATACTTCTTTTTAGCCTGCCCATATACGGTTTGACAGGAGAAGGTTTTCCTGGTTTCAGCGGTATTATCACTAATTTCTATGAACCTGTTGGCATGGTCGCGGGTCTTGGGGACGGAGTATTCTGGATACTGAACGCCCTGTTGTGGATAGGCTGGATGAACTTTTACGTTGGGCTCTTTAACTGCCTGCCTGCGCTTCCTCTTGACGGCGGGCATGTGTTCCGCGATGTCGTGGCAACATCGCTGTCAAAGCTCTTCGGGAATGGCGAAAAGATAGACCAGATATCCAATACGATAGCGGTCGTGTTAGCATTCATGATCCTGGGGTCATTTTTGCTTGTGATTTTTGGGCCGTACGCAGCCTACGGCTTTTAGATATTTACTTCCCCGTAACCCTCATCACAAGAAGGCTTATTTCATACAGGATAACAAAAGGCACCATCAGCATGATCTGGCTGAGCATTGTTGGGTCAGGGGTGACCCATGCTGCGATTATAAGCATTATGACATACGCGTGCCTTCTGTAATGGGCGAGGGTCTGTCTTGTGGCAATACCGAGCCTGGACATCATTATTAAAAGCAGGGGCAGGTCAAAGGAAATACCAAATATTACCGTTGTTATCACGATAAAATAGATGAACTCATAGACAGAGAAAGTAGCGTTTACTCCCATACTTGCAGCGTCCTGATATATGTATGTCAGGAAAACTGGCAGCAGGAAATAATATGAATAACCCGCACCCAGCAGGAAAAGTATTAAGGCTGCCAGAAAAATGAATAATAACATACCAACGCTGACTGGCAGAACTTGTAAGAGTTTACGCCTGATGCCTTTATATATATAATAAATAACAAGCGGTAATGTGATGATAACCCCGCATATCAGGGACAACTTGAACTCCAGCATCAGCACTTCCATCGGGGACAGGTATACGATCGCTGGCGTTTGAAGGTTCAGGTTCCGTGAAATATTCAAAAGTTCTCCGGACATCAGGGTCAGGTTCTGCGCAATAACGGAACTATTCGCTGCAAGTTTCTCTGATATGAATGAGAGGTTATTCGAAATATTCACTAATTGCCCTGCAGCGTCCGGCTTATCAGAAAGGCTAATACGCCAGAACATATCGTATTCGATCCTTTTGATCAATTCTCCCATGAACGAAAAAGAAACTATTGTTCCGAAGCCAAACAGGGCAACTATGTAGATCAGCTTTTTCCTCAATTCAGCAACGATCCCTGCCACCTCTTCCATCGCCATGTTCACGTCCCTATCTGCAAAGGTTCTGTGATATTCTTCAATGTGGCTATAGCCGATAGCGCGGCAAGGTAAGATGTCCTGGGATTGCCTGGTGAGGGGACATTTTCAACTATGCAGGTGAAATTCCCGAAATCTCCCTCAATTGAGATCTCGTGTACGTTCCTTTTTGCTTCAGGGTCAACGAATATCCTCACATGCGTATTCTCCATGCCAATACCTGCAAGGCCCAGTGAAACCGCCACGTTCACGTTCGCGGGGAAAGCCGTTATTGCCTCATCCGCGCTTCCTTCAAAGAGCAGGGTTTTTTCAAGGAATGAATCAAGATCAATATTGTTCTTTTCTACGAACGGCGCGCCCTTCAATCCTTCCGGATTCTTGGTCGTGGTAAGCATTACTTTGTTCACATGGGCAACGCTTGCTGATTTTAAGCCATCTATGCCTGCAATTGCTCCTGAAGGTATGTATATCCTGCAATGATGCTCTCTTGCTGTATCAGTAAGCCGCTTAAGAAGCCCGCTATCCCTGAAAGCTCCGGCGCTCATGACCATTAAATCCTTTCCGCTCTCCAGAACATTTACCCCGAATTCACGAACTGCCTGCGCCGAGGCGCACTCAACGATCATGTCCGCGCTTGATATCAGCTCATCTGGAGGTAAGATCGCTGGCTTTTTGCCAAGCGATGCCAGAAGCCTCTCACAGTTCTCCCCGCTCCTGTCATAGATAGCTGAAAGCTGTGCATTAACAAGTCCTCTGTCTATTGCCATGCAGACTTCAGTTCCAATGGCGCCGCAACCGATTACTCCGACTTTCAACATAATGTTACCTAATTGTCCGAAAGCAGTATATAAGTAATTGAAGACAAGTATTAATAATAATTGAGTATTACTATTAATTATTATAGAAGACTACTATTAATCACAGGGATAATAATGTTATTGACCGAGCTTGAACGTTTCATTGAAGAAGATACAGGTTATAACGATGTTTCAAACAACATTGTTCCTGACTGCAAGGCGCAGGCTGAAGTTATTGCAAAGGAGGACGGCGTCGTTGCAGGAATTGCTGAAGCCACACAGGTCTTTGAGTATTTTGATGTGCTGGCAACAACTGACCTTACTGATGGCTCTGCGATCAAAAAAAATGAGGTGCTGCTAACGCTTGATGGCGGGGCAAGGTCTATCCTCAGGGCTGAGCGGCTTGCGCTTAACTTCCTTGGGAGGATGAGCGGGATAGCTACTCTTACGCGCAAATATATAGAACGGGCAGGAGGGGTAAGGATAGCAGGCACAAGGAAAACAACACCGGGATTCCGGATGTTTGAAAAGAAAGCCATTATAGCTGGCGGGGGCGACCCGCACAGGTTCAATCTTTCGGATGCTGTTATGATCAAGGATAACCATATTGCTGCGCTTGGGCTTGAAAATGCTGTGAAAGCTGCAAAGAAGATGGCAAGTTTCACCCAGAAAATAGAAGTCGAGGTCGAGAACCTGGATGATGCTGTCCTCGCTGCTGAGCTTGGTGTGGATATAATCATGTTCGATAACATGACAGTAGATAAGATCAAAGAAAGTATAAATGCCCTCACTGAAAAAGGGCTGCGAAATGGCATTGTTCTTGAAGCGTCGGGTGGAATATCACTTGAAAATATCGCTGGATACGCAAGCTCCGGAGTTGATGTTATTTCAACAGGCGCTCTTACACATTCATCCAGGTGGCTTGATATAAGCCTGAGGATCATGTGATCAGAACTTTCTCATTATGTTTATGCTGATAGTTATACTCATAAGGTATATATAGCATCGACTATCATTTAATTAGTAGCATGGGCAAAACGGAGAAGACCAGATGAGAGTATCTCATTTTATAATGATAATTCTATTACTGATACCAGTGGTACAGGCTTCCGATCAGACATATTCATTCAAGATGGAAAACAACTCGGGATTGAGTTTTGATAATGGAACTTTTCTTATCGAGGTCGTGGAGCTCCTCCCGTCTTACTATGCAAAGGTGAACATGACATCATGGGGTACATCAAAATTCTACAACCTGTGGGATGGCGAGCCGATCAAATATGACAGGGTCACGGTAAATGCCTCTTTTATAACTTACAACGATGACCCCATAGGTTCGCCTACTAACTCTGAGCGAATAACCGTTACAAGAAAAGACGGAATTCAGTTGTATATTATTTTGCCAATAATTTTAATAATGATAAGTGTTGTGATATTGACCCTAAAAAGACATAAAGAGTATTCGTATTGAGGAAAAAATGTTTTGAAGATAACAAAGAACTGCTTCTTCGCGCCATCGAGGAACGCGGTGATTTCGATGTGGCTTTTGTAATAGCATCAGCATCAGGTGGCACCGGGTCATCATTTTTACCGATTCTTATAGACGCAATTAAAGAACGATATAAATATAATGTATACGGGATCGTCGTACTGCCTTTTCGGGAAGAAGGTTCTATCTATCTCCAGAATTCGGTCTTCTGCCTGAAAGAACTCATGGACGGAAATTCGGACGGCAACATAATCGTGGATAACCAGTTCCTCAAGCATCTCGGAAAAGATATCAAAAGCGCTTATGACGAGATCAACAGGACTATCGCGGAGCGTTTTCTTTTCCTCCTTAAGGCGCTTGATAGCGAAATGATGATGGTCACTGACCTGGGGGATTTCAAGACCGTAATGTCGGGCGGTTCAAAGCTTGCGACGATGGGCTTCGGGGAGGGCGACAAGAACCTGTCTGTAAAGGCTGTCATAAAGCACAGCCTGTCGCACGCGGGTCTTCTATATGAGCTTGACCCTTATACGGAAGCCACAAGGGCGATGATCATAATAGAGGGCGATAAAAAATATCTTAATATCAACGATATCACAAGCGAAGTTGAGAAGCTCGCAGGTGTAGGTCAGATATTCAAAGGCGTCCTGCTGCACCCTGGCGCTAACCCGAAAGTGCTGACATTACTGTCGATCGGAGCCTCGGCAGAACTTGAAAATTAAATCGAAATATTCATATCATTGAATGCAGTATCATAACCTATGGCAAAAGATAAGAAGCTTGTACAATCGGATATTTGCAACGGGTGCGGGATATGTGTTACGGTCTGCCCGACTAATACAAAGATGTCAAAGGCAGAAGATTTCAATGTCGATACTGCAAAACTTGCTATTTTTGTGAGCAACGGGCTGGCAATAGTGGACTACGACTCCTGCATCGCATGCGGGATATGTACCAAGAACTGCCCTGTGGACTCGCTGGCAATGGTCCAGATATAATCTTTTTTTCACGTTCATTTTTGAACACTCGTCAGATGGTAGAATGATGGTGTATTGCGACACCATCATTTAACAGGAAAGATGCGAGCCGACTCCTTAATGCGCCAGCGTCATCTGTACATCAGTGTACCCGTCTTTTCGCGCAACCACATTTATCGTCCCGGTGCCTGAAGCTGTGATCTGCATCGTAACCTGACCCGCGGTGTTCGTCATTCCATCTTCAGTGATACCGCCGCCTGACACACTTACGGTAGCCCCGCTTACAGGATGACTGCCGCTTTTCACCGTAAATGTCACAAACGTTGCTGCGCCGTTGGTGAGATTGGATGGAGTTGCGCTCACGCTTAAAGTCTGCTGCCCGACACCTGAGAAGGTTACGCTGCCTGCAGTGTATCCTGTCCGTGACGCTGTCGCTGTTATTGTGCCTGTCCCTGTCGAATTTACCAGTATTATGGCAATACCGTTCTGGTTCGTGACCCCGTTCCCGCTTGCAGCCCCGGTGAGTGTGACCGTGGAATCACTTATGAAGCTGTTTCCGCTTTTCACGGTGAATGTAACGAAGGTAGGGGTTGCCGCTGTTATTGACGAGGGGGACGCTGAAATTGATAACGACTGCGTGCCTGTAGACGTAATGGATGTTGACCCACCTGCGAAACCGGTCTTGCTAGCCCATGCAGTTATGGTGCCGGTGGTATGGGGCGTCAATAAAACAATGGTCTTCCCATCCGCATTAGTGATTCCGTCCCCGATAGCAGCGCCGCTAATGCGGATGCCTGCATCAGATACGGGAGAACCTCCAGCCGTTACTGTAAATGTTAAATATGCCGGAACATTTACCGTTAGACTGCCTGAAGATGAAGAAATTGTAAGAATTTCCTGGCTTGCCGAGGTCACGATCGCTGAACCTTCCGCGTATCCATCCATTCTGGCGGTTGCGACGATCTTTCCTGTGTTAGGGGCATTGAGCTGTTTGATGATCTGACCGCTTGAATCCGTCATACCTTCAAGAGCTATGCCTGCGCCCGAAATATTTACGTAAGTTTCGGTCACCGGTTTACCCATGCTCTTTACCGTGAATGTAACGTATGTGGCAACATCTGCGGTTATTGAGGATGGTATGGCACTCACATCCAAACTGGGTGTAGCTTTGATAACAGAAGTTCCGTTCCTGTAACCGGATCTTGATGCGGTCACACTGATACTGCCATTTGTGGTTGCATACACCGGAAGTTCAAGCATTCCATTCTCATCCGTTGTCCCATGGGAAACTGCAGCGCCCGAAAGTGTGATATTGACATTTCCCACGGCAGCGCCGTTGATGAACGTTATGAACTTCACATTTGTGCTCTTTACAGCGCCGATATTGTCCGGTACGCTTATAATATTCAATTGCCCTGATCCTGTCAGAATAGAGCCAATTAAGCCGTTAAAACCGGCTCCAAGTATCAGTCCTGCAACCAGCGCAATAGCTAAATATATCTTTGTATTCTTGTCATCATCGTATCCTCGCATAATTCCATCCTCCGATAAACTAACATCGTTATTGTATCGCGTAGATATAAAGATTCCCGGCAGGAATTTGCTCATAATATACTGCAGGATTTATGATCAAATAATTCATTCGTATGCGTACGAACCAAAACATTTAATATCCATGGCAACAATTATTTGTATAATAAAATGTAAAATGAATGGTACGAGGCGTTAAGGTGACAGAAAAAAAACCAATTCAAGTGAGGATATTTCCCAGACGATTGCTGCTACCGGGAACTGCATATTATTGTAGGCGAGATACTTGTCGAGGTAGAAGATGAGGGCGCTGTGGAGAATGTCAGAAAAGCTTGTGAACGGGCGCTCCCTTTTTCATTTGAGTTCAAGAGGGGACATTTCATTAAAAAGAAACCGACTCTTACCGACTATGGAAAGTATGGGTTCAAAAGCAGTGACGATGAAAGCATCAACCTTGAGGATGAGCGCTTACTCGGGCTTATAGACCCGAATGCTAAAGAGGAAGGCAACCTGTGCGTTGTTGATATAGATAAAAAAAATTATCATAGAAAAACGGAGTAACATTATTAATAATGATGCTCCACTGCGGTTAAAATCGATATGTTTAAAACCTATCAAAATATCTAAAGAATAAATTACAGAATCAATTGCAGATTCAGCAGATTCAATAATAGAAAAGATGGTGATGGAAACGATTAACTTACAGGCTTGCTATCAATGCGGTAAATGTACCTCAATTTGTCCCGAACGCAGGGTATTAAAAATATCGCCAAGAAGTTCGATTAACAACTACAATGTTTACAGGCAGGAATCAGATGATGTAAATACATGCCTGACCTGTGCGCTTTGCTATGAAATGTGCCCGCAGGAAGTAGATTATCCCGAGTTCGTCAAAGAAAAAAGACAGGGTAAAAAAGTTGAAATGCCGGTACATAAGGGGGTATTTGGTATGGTATCTGAAATGATGGGAGAAATCGATGAGAGCAGATCCAGCCTTACTGAAGATGGAAGTAAAGATTCAACAGTAGGATATTATCCCGGTTGTATCGATTTTCATGATATGTTCTTTGATGTAGATGTGAAATTCAAACCCATTGCGGCATCATCTATGAAATTGTTGAACAAAGCTGGATATAACCCGAAACTCCTTAAGCTCAAATGCTGCGGTCATGACCAGCTCTGGCAGGGCGATGTGCAGACATTTGAGAAACTAAAAGAACAAAACATCAAACTCATTAAGGAAAGCGGCATCAAGAAGCTTGTTACTTCATGTGCGGAATGCTACCGTACTTTCAGCAAGGATTATGAACTGCCCATAGAAGTTATACATATTTCACAGCTTCTTAATGACGATAAACTTGGAATAAAGACCGATGCTGTGGTTACATACCATGATGCATGCAGGCTAGGCAGACATATGGGTGAATATGATGCCCCCAGGAATGCCATCAAAGCAGCGGGCGCAAAAATTATTGAAATGGAACATAACAGGGAAAATGCATGGTGCTGTGGGGTGAGCTCAATGATGAATTGCGATGATAAAAGTAAAGCAATACGGAAAACCCGTCTCGATGAGGCTAAAAAGACCGGTGCAAAAGTACTTGTTACGACATGTCCCAAATGTCTTGCCCACCTCTCGTGTATGAAAGAAGAACTGGAGTCAGTTGAAAAATATGATTTCGAAATAAAGGATTTGAGTGTTTTCCTTGCCGAGCAAATCGGAGGTGAGTGAATTGAGCGAAACCGTTCAATCCAGTGATTTTGACAAAACATTCACAAAAGAGATATTTGAGGAACCTGGTGCTGAAAAGATAGCTCTATGTTTTAACTGTACAGGATGCACATCAGGATGCCCAATGGCCGAGCATGAGGGTAATTATAATATCAGGAAAAT
>Ga0180732_1001114_pt1 | contig 17810 bp, 16 predicted proteins | sample KR11_01MetaG_FD_148674 | JGI IMG/M metagenome (GOLD analysis project Ga0180732, IMG submission 148674) | Groundwater microbial communities from the Olkiluoto Island deep subsurface site, Finland - KR11_0.1 MetaG | ecosystem: Environmental > Aquatic > Deep subsurface > Groundwater | place...
CTTGGAACTGGCCTCAAGACCGCCGACGACTTCCGCAAGGCTCTCAAGGACAACGGATTCAGCATCGGCGACTACGCCAACGACATCCTCGATAAACCCGCTTTCACGGTGGCCACCGAGGAAATTGAGCTGGATCTGGTTGTTATCAGCGTCGCCGAGCTGGGCTTCAAGAATGGAGCCACCCGCGAGCAGATCTACGCCAGAGCCAAGGAACTCGGCCTGGATATCTGCCCCGCTGAGGTCGGTCCTCAACTGCGTCTGCAGTACAAGGATCAGCCCAACAACGAGTGGCTCGTCATCGCCATGGAGCCGATTGCCGACTCGGATGGCGGCCTCGGGCTGTTCAACGTGCGGCGGCATGATTCCGCTCTGTGGCTCTGCGGCTACTATGGCTATCCTGATTATGTCTGGTATTCCGCCCGTCGCTTCGTCTTCTCCCGCCGCAAGTAATTTTCAAGTCCCTTGGGAACTTGGGAACTTGGTTCTTCATTGAGTCTTGAACCCTTGGCGAACAAAACCCCTCCAAGCACTTAAAAATGCAAAGAGGGGTTCTTTTTTTCTTTCAATATGATAAAATTAAAATCGGATAGTAGGCTAATATGTCTGCGGTCAAGGCTTCAGGCGGCCGAACTCTGGTTTTCAGGAAAGCGCAGTTGGCGTTCGAGGCCGCTATCGTAGTTGCTCTTATTGGCTCTACGGTGGTTTCTGGCGAGCTTTGTAGGGTTTCCGCTATTATTTGTCCTGTCCCTATTTCTGTTGCTGCGCCGGCGCTGTTTTGAGGTTTTAAAGTTACGCCGGGATTTTTATTCGTTTGCCAGACGATAATGGATTTTTGCAAATAATAATACTATAAAAAATACCTTTTTATTAAAGCAAATTGCTTTGCTTTTGGGGATGTTTTATTCCTAAGTGTTGGTATGCGGCTCTTGTGACCACTCTGCCGCGCGGCGTTCTTTCAATAAATCCTAATTGCATCAGATAGGGTTCATATATATCTAAAATACTGTCCTCTTCTTCCAAGGCCGCAGCTGATAAGGATTGGAGGCCGACCGGACCCCCATTAAATTTTTCAATAGCCGCTTTTAAAATTCTTCTGTCTCCGACCTCTAAACCCATTTCGTCAACTTCTAAAAAGTTTAGGGCGTGTTCAGCTGTTTCTCGGTTGATAAATCCGTTACCTTCTACTTCGGCAAAATCCCTGACTCTTTTTAAGAGGCGGTTGGCAACCCTGGGAGTGAATCGGGATCTTCGGGCAATAGTTTCTATGGCGTCTTTGTCTATTTTTAGATTAAGTATTTTACTGGACCTATCGACTATTTTTTCGATATCTTCTTGGTTATAAAAACTGAGCTGGAATGTTGCGCCAAACCGGTTTCTCAGGGGCGAAGAAAGCAGGGCAGGCCGGGTAGTTGCTCCGATTAAGGTAAAATGAGGAATTTCCAATTCCATAGTTCTGGCCATCGGTCCCTTGCCAAGAATTATATTTAATTTATAATCTTCCATCGCGGGATACAGATACTCCTCCATAATTTTATTGAGCCGATGGCATTCGTCCACAAATAAAATCTCGCCGTCGGAGAGATTGGTTAAAATAGCGACTAAATCTCCGGCGCTTTCAAGGATGGGGCCGGAAGTCGTTCTAATGGGCTTTCCTATTTCCTGGGCTATGAGATGGGCTAAAGTTGTTTTTCCTAACCCCGAGTTCCCGTAAAGAAGAAGATGATCTGGCGACTGCTTTCGTTTTTTAGCGGCTGAAACAATTATTTTGATGTTTTGCTTTATCTTTTCTTGCCCTATATATTCTTCCCATTTTTTAGGCCTTAAAGTAGAGTCCAATATTTCATATTCTTTGTTTGTTTCTGGGATCCTTGACATAATTTTAATAGTTTGCTATAATTAAGGGCGAGCTAAAAATAAGAGCTTTTTTTATTTTATCTCAAACGGGGCAATAACTAAGGTTTTATCGAGTATTAACCGGCTATAATTTTTGTCCGAAAAAGAAAAACAATTGAATAATAATATTACAGACAAGAAACAACAGCTCTGTAGTTGGAGGCGTGTGTTATTGGGTTTGTCTTAGTTTCTGGGTAATCAGGCTCCGGCTCGATTATTCCTCAGCCAAATCCGTCTTATATCCCAGATATAAGGACGCCTCCAACTACAGAGCTGTTTTTAGTTCAAAGTTGGATATTCGTCTTTTGCCAATGGACAAGGGTAGATTTAATCGGCCTCTACTGTTCTTTTGATTTCTTCTAAAGTAGTTTTTCCTTCAATCATCTCTATTAGTCCTGATTGATACATTGTTATCATCCCCTTTTTAATAGCTAAATCTCTAATAGATGAAACCGGCGGATTGGTTAAAATAAATTTTTCCATTTCTTTATCTATCAAAAATGCCTCAAATAATCCTTGCCGTCCTCGATAACCGGTATTATTGCAAAATTCGCACCCTTTTATTTTAGGGATTTTAAAATTTTTGTCTAAAGAAGGAATTTTTATTGTTTTAGGCAGATTAACTGTGCCTTTTTTAATTTCTGCCAATTGTTCGGAAGAGGGCTTAATAAAGGTGGCGCATTTCGGGCAAACCTTTCTTACCAATCTTTGGGCAATTGCCATATTAAGGGCAGGGGCGATTGAAGAGGGATCTGTTCCCAGGTCAATAAGTCTCGGGACTGTGCCGGCAGCATCATTTGTATGCAAAGTGCTTAAAACCAAGTGGCCGGTTAAAGACGCCTGTAAAGAGATTTTGGCTGTTTCCAAATCTCTTATTTCTCCGACCAGAATAACATCAGGGTCTTGTCTGACAATAGAGCGAAGCCCTTCTTTGAAGTCGTATCCCTTTTCCGGAGCCACCTGGGTTTGAGATATGCCTTTTAAGTGATATTCAATAGGATCTTCGATTGTAATAATTTTGATTTCCGGATTTTGGATTTTCATTAAAAAAGCATAGAGGGTTGTTGTCTTCCCTGAGCCGGTAGGCCCCGTCACAATTATCATACCGTTTGGTTTGCGGATTTCTCTTTCAAATATTTCCAATAAATCTTTTCTAAGCCCCAGCGCTTCCAGCCCGATTAAATTCTTCGGGTTTAATATTCTCATTACGATTGATTCTCCGTATTCGGAAGGCAGGCTTGAGGTTCTGATTTCAATAGTGGTTTTATTTATTTCAATAGTGAACCTTCCGTCTTGGGGCTTGTCAGTAATATTTAATTTTATTTTAGACAAAAGTTTTAAACGCGAAAGAAGGGCGTGATATATTTTAGGGTCGAAAAACAGCACATCTTGAAGGATTCCGTCCAGCCTGACCCTCAAGCGAGCTTGGTCTTCCTGGGGTTCTATATGTATATCGGAAGAGGAAATAATAATTGATCCTGAAAAAATTATATCAATAAGATCGGTGGTTTTTTGGTCCAGGGCTTCCTGCACCATTTTTTGGAGGCCGGAGATGTTTTTTATGCCCTGCATTTTTTCAAAAATCTCCTGGGATATTGCAACCAAGCCTAATAGTTTTTGAGATGATTTTTGTTCCATTATTTAAGAAGTTAGAATTTTTAATAATCCGTTTTTAATTGATTCGAGATCGCGTTCGTCTGACAAGAGAAAAATATTGTTGTTTTTTACTGTTCCCCGATATTCGTTCTCTGCTTTTTTAATTAAATCATAGTTTTCAGAATAAAAAAATCCTTTACTCACAGGCTCGGAAGAGTGGCTCTTCCAAAGTACGAACAAATTTTTGAAATCAAAGCTGTTTTTTAGCCGTTCGACAGCTATTACAGCTTCCCTTTCTTTAAAGTCCTGGCAGCTTGGATAATCCAAAACCGCCCAAGATATTTTACTGTCTTGAACGACATTTAAATTATTAAGGATTTGGCCCAAAAATTTGATTTGAGTCAGAGATTCTTGCGGATAGAGGCGGCTTGCAATTTGCCGAAGAGATTCTCCTTTTTTAGCCAAAAGAGCGGCGGTTTCTAATAGTTCCGAGGATATATTCTGATTGCGAAAATTATCAGAGAAAATAATGAGTCCCGTCAATAAGCTGGTGGCAATATTTTTTTTGATTATGTCCCCGTTAGTGTTTTTGTCGTTTTCGTCAAGCGACTTGATAACATTAAAAATAATTTCGGCCAAGGATCCCTTTTCTCCTGTTAAATTAATTTTGCCGAAGTTTTTATTTCTTTTTTCATTGTCAATATTTAGGATTACGGCGCTTGATAAAAAATCTTCTTCCTTGAAACCGGATTGATCTTTTGGTTTTAACTCTCCAACGCCGATTGTCACAAGGAGGTCGGCTTTCGGCGCCGTAAAAGAAAAAGAAATATCGCTTTTTTTGATATTGCCCTTATCAATCGTCAGAAAAATTTTAAGGTTTTTTTCGTCTTTTTCGTAGCGGATTTGATAAATTTCAGCTAAAGATTTGGGGATGGAAATTACGAAGTTTCTCGGATAAGACATATAATCCAGAGAAGGAATCAGAAATTTTAACCTTTCCGGGATTTCATCCAAAATCAAATTTGCATTTTTACCCAATTCTTTTAAAGTATAGAAAAGGGCCAAAGCGCTCGCTATGCTTTCTTCTTTCTCCGGTGACGGCAAAATATAAATGTTTTTAGATTGCCCGATAAGATTTTTAGCTTCTTTATATAAATCCATAAAAAGGGTTTTTAGTTTAATCCAAATTACATTATTTATTTCGATAAGTCAATTTATAATTATCAATGAAAAAAACAAGTTTTAAGAATTATTCCAATAGTGTCGGGCAGACCAGAAAAATGGGAAAGATTTTCGCTGAAAAAATTATAAAAAAACCGCTTTTTGAAAAAGCGGTAATAATTGGCTTAGTTGGCGATTTGGGAAGCGGAAAAACCGCTTTCTTGCAGGGTTTTGCCAAAGGTCTCGGTATAAAAGAAAAGGTTTTAAGCCCGACTTTTTTAATAATCAAAAGATTCCCCTTAAACAATAAGAAAATTAAAAAATGGGATAATTTTTATCATATTGATTGTTATAGGATAGAGGATCTCGAAGAGCTGCTGCAATTAAACTTTGAGAAAATTATTCAAAATCCCAAAAATATCATTGCTGTTGAATGGGCGGATAAAATTAGAAAAAAAATACCGCTTGGCTCTGTCTTTATCAACTTTACATTTATAGATAAAAATAAAAGGAAAATATCAGTTTGCCAGAACCGGAAAAAATGATACTATAAAATAAAAAGAAGTTTTTTGTTGCGTTTTCGGTTTATTCGGTCTAAGCGCAAGCGATCTTTCGCTTTTTCCCTACTTCCGGAAATTAAAAAATGACAGATAAAAAAAGACTGATTATTCTTGATTCTAACGCTCTTTTGCACCGGGCCTTTCACGCATTGCCGCCCCTAACAACGAAAAAAGGAGAACCAACAGGCGCTGTTTATGGTTTTCTTCTGACTTTATTCAAGGCGATAAAAGATTTAAGCCCTGATTATATTGTTGCTTGTTTTGATGTGGCTGTTCCGACATTCCGCCATCAAAAATTCGCAGATTATAAAGCCAAAAGGCCGAAAACGCCAGAGGAAATCAAGATTCAACTGCCGAGAATAAAAGAAATTTTGGCAGTGCTGAAAGTCCCGATTTTTGAGAAAGAGGGTTTTGAGGCCGACGATTTAATCGCCACAATTTCAGCCATGGCCAGCGAGCGGAACGATCAGTTGGAAGTTTATATTTTAAGCGGAGATCTCGACACTTTGCAGCTTGTCAATAAAAATATAAAAGTTTATACGTTGGGCAGGGGCATAAAAGACACGGTTATTTATGATAAAGAAAAGGTTTATTCTCGTTTTGGGGTAACTCCCGAACAAATAGTTGATTTTAAATCTCTTGTCGGCGATCCGTCAGATAATATCCCCGGAGTTTCGGGTATAGGAAAAAAAACAGCTGCCGACCTTTTAAAGGAATTCAGCACTATAGACAATATTTATCAAAAATTAGAAGACAGCGGGATTGACGTCAAGCCCAGAATAAAAGACGCTTTATTAAAAAATAAAGAACAGGCCTTTTTCGCAAGAACGCTCATAGAGGTCAAAAAAGACGTTGATGTTAATTTTGATATAGAGAAGTGCCTGTTTGGTAATTTTAACCGCAGCGAAGTTGAAAAAATACTGATTGATTTTGAATTTAACAGTCTCGTCAGTCGGCTTGCGTCTATTCAAAATTGTTAAATTCAGCTATAATCAGTTTAATCAGCTATATCCAGCTATAATTAATTGCAACTAACTATAAACTAACCATAATACTAATCATAATTAAAAAATGCGTACGTCAAAAAAACTTCTATTTAAAATATCTTTTCCGATAATTATCATCGGTATTTTTGTCATAGCTATTTTTACCGCTTTGAATTATGAAAAATTAAGTGTTGAAATTTACGCAATTTTCGCTTTGGTTGCGGTTTTCGTGTTCCTTTTCGGTTTTGCCGTGGGGCAGCGTTTCAGTTCTCCCGTGAGGCAGCTGTTAGAAAAAGCCGAGAAATTAAGCCAAGGAGAATTAAACTCCAGGATTTATCTGGGGACCAAGGATGAGTTTGAGGATCTGGCTAAAGCTTTTAATAAGATAGCCGAAGAGCTGGAAACGAGCCACAAAACAGCTGAAACCGCCGGAGATGTGGCTGATGTAAAAATAAGAGCAAAAACCCAAGAATTAGAAGAGGAGATTAATAATTTAGAGCGGAAAGTTAAAAATAGGGCTCAAGAGATTCAAGAAATAATCGGGGAATCAGAAAAGTTACAGGAATTAGCCGAGAGCCGGGCAGCAGAAATAGTCAAACTTAAAAAAGAACTTCAGGGTCTGGGGGAAAAATCAAAAAAGATATAATTGCACAAAAAGAAAAGATTTTGTTTTTTTTGTGCGGTTGATTATTTGGTATGCCCGCAATTATCAGGCCTAAAAATAATTGTCAGAGATTCGTAAAAATCCAGCACTCAAAGTTTGAGTGCTGGATTTATTAAAAATGTAAAATTATGCCTGAACTTCCCGAAGTGCAAACAATAGTTAATGGTTTAAATAAAAAAATACTTAACAGGGTAGTTCTTGATGTTTGGACCGACAGTCCTAAAATAATAAAAAAACCTAAAAATTTTAAAGATTTTCAGAAAAAACTGAGAAACAAAAGAGTTTTAAAGGTTTGGCGTCGCGCCAAGAACATTATATTGGAATTATCCGGCGGTTGCTCCCTTTTAGTGCATCAAAAATTAACCGGCCATCTTTTGGCCGGGAAATGGGAATTAAATAAAGGCAAATGGAGTCCATTGGCCAAAGGTCCGCTAGAAGAAAGAGTTAACCTTTATATCCATCTTATGTTTTGGCTGGATAAGGGAATAATGCTTGCTCTTTCCGATTTAAGAAAATTCGCCAAGGTGGAATTATGGGATTCCGCAGAATTAAAAAATTCCAAAGAATTCAAAAAATTGGGACCAGAGCCCCTGGACCCCTCTTTTAGCCTCAGACAATTCAAGAAAATTATAAGCGGGAAAAAAGGCAAGATAAAACAAGTTTTAATGGACCAAAAAATTATTGCCGGCGTAGGCAACATTTATTCCGATGAAATTTTATGGCGCTCTAAAACTCATCCTCAAAAAAGCGCTTCTTTACTGAAAGAATCGGAATTGAATTTGATTTATCGAAACATAAAAAAAGTTTTAATGCTGGCTATTAAATTAAAGGGCGAGAGCATTTCCGATTTCAGGGACTTGCAGGGAGAAAGGGGAAACTTTGATGCAGAGAGAAAGGTTTATAAAAAAACCGGCAAAAAGTGCAGCCGATGCGGCGCCATAATAAAAAGAATAAAAATTGGCGGCAGAAGCGCTCATTTTTGCCCAAATTGCCAAAGATTATAATATTTTGTACGATTAACATTGCAATATGCTTATTTTTCTTTACGGCCCGGATTCTTACAGGTCGCGGCAGAAACTGAACGAGATTATTAGCGGATACAAAAAAACCCGCAAAAGCGGGCTGAATTTAAGTTTTATTGATTGCGAAGAAGATAATATAAGCATTATTGATTTAAAAAACAAAATACGGCAATCTTCAATGTTTAAGGAAAAGAAACTGATAATTATTTCCAACCTTTTTTCCAGCGCCAAATCAAAAGATGAATTTTTAAAGGGAATTAAAGATTTTTCGAGCTTGGAAGATATAATAATCATTTATGAAAAAGAAGATGTCAAAAAAAGCGACCCTTTATTTAAATGCCTTAAAAAGAACAGCGAGTCGCAGGAATTCAAAATATTGAAAGGCGCTCAAATAAAAAACTGGGTGGAAAAAGAAATTAAGAAAAAAGGAGGACTGATAGAGAGCAGCGCCGAAGAAATGCTTATCAATTATATCGGGGATGATTTGTGGCGGATGGCCAATGAAATACAAAAACTAACTAACTTCAAAAAAAATAAAGCGATTGCAACAAAGGATATTGAATTGCTGGTAAGACCCAAAATCGAAACGGATATTTTTAAAACCATTGACGCTATTGCCCAAAAGAATAAAAAACAGGCGCTGAATTTATTGCATCGACATTTGGAGAAAGGTGATCCCCCGTTCTATCTTTTATCAATGGTGGGCTACCAGTTCCGCAATCTTCTTATTGTCAGGGATTTAATGGAAAGGAACAATCCCTATCAGCTTATTATTAAAAAAAGCGGCTTGCATCCTTTTGTTGTTAATAAAACTTATTCTCAGGCAAGGCAGTTCAGTCTTTCTGAATTAAAAAAAATCTACCAAAAAATATTTCAGGTAGACCTTGACGCAAAAACAGGTAAAATAGATCAAACAATGGCTCTGGATCTGCTGATTGCCGGTATATAAATTTACTTTGTTTTTTCCAGTAGTTTTGTCAGCCGGCTTTTTTTTCTGTCAGCAGTGTTCTTTTTTATCACGCCTTTTTTAGATGCTTTGTCTAAAACTTTATAAACTTGAGGCAGAATTTTCTTGGCTTCATCGTTCTTTTTCTCGGCAACCAAAGAGCAGACCTCTTTCACAAGGCTTTTTATCTTGTCTTTGTAAATAATATTTTTTATCCGCCGTCTGGCATTCTGGCGGATGGCTTTTTTCGCTGATTTAGTGATTGCCATATAAATATATGTTTAGCATGCATTTGCCAAAAAAACAAGAGAAAGATTGTCAGATGTATTAAAAAATGATAAATTAGAATTAGAAATAAATTAATAATAATTTTCACAATATTATGTTAGCTGAAAACCGAGACTCAATCTCAGAGACCTCAGAATCAACTGAGGTTGGAGGGTCGATAGAAATAGGTGCTGTGGGAAGAAAAGCAGTGGAAGATCAGGAAGCACTTTTGTCGGGTGAAGATAAAAAATTTGAATTGCCCGGCCTTAAAGAGGCTAAGGTAAATAATTATCCTTGGGCAGAAAAAGCAGAATCTGCCCAAACTTTTTTAAGCAGAGAAATTTTATCAACGGAAAAAGAATTACAGTATCTGCGAGAAGGGGTAAAAGAAGAAGGCCCTCTCCATAAAGCAATAAGCGAAAAAGCCAAAGCCATTTTTGAAAATAGACAAGTGGAAGGAAAAAAAGGGACAGCCGAAAGTGATTTTTTCGCCGCTATTGGAGAAACGAAGAAAGACAATGAATTTAAATTAAGAACGCTTAATAGCAGATGGGACAGATTAAAAACATTATCATCATCCTCTGATGGGGTTAAAGATCCGGAATTAAACGAAAGAGCTTATTTTAAAGCCGAAGAATTACGCAAGAAAAATGAGCAGGTTAACGATATTAAATGTAATGACGGGGCACGGGAAGAATTATTATTGGAATTAACCAGGGAAATGCCAAAAGAAGAGGTTGAACAAAAAAGAAAAGAAGAGGAGAAAGTGGCAGAGCTGAAAAACAGAATGGTGAAATCTTTTAACGAGGTGTTAAGCCAAACACAAGATAACGAAACCGGAAAGATCGAAATAAATAACAAGGAAAAACTAAATTCTTCATACAAGCAGGCTCGAGATATTTTTAAGGAATTAGCAGGAGAAGATTTGAACAACCGTGTTAAAACAGAGGCGAAAATGGAGGCGGAAAAAGATGGCGAAAAGATTTTTAGCAAAAAGGAGTGGTTCAGCCTCGAAAGAATCGCCAAAGCAGAGCGATTAGGGCGCATCCGCAAACGCAAAGAAGCTGTGCAACATGCTTGGAATAATTTGCAGCCCAAAAAAAAGGCGGAATTCCGCGGTTGCTGGAACATTGCCCCTTTGGATGCGGGGGAAAAAAGAATGGCGTTTTCTCAATATCTGGAAAATAAAAGAAAGGAATTATCAAAAAAAGGATTTTTTCTGTCAAGAGATGCTTTTTGTGAAGGATTAACGGCAACAACCTTTAATATACAAGACATTAAGGTTAAAGGATTATTTTTTAAAAAGGCCCTTCTGTCTCCTGGCGAAAAAGGAAAAAGCAAAAAAGAATTTAGTATTTTAAGCAAGAAGTTTGCTAATGATTTTGACGAGAATGTAAGAGAAGAAGCGAATAAAAAAATAGAAAAGATGTATGAAGAAGGTAAAGATAAATTGTTAAGGAGAAAGATTAAAAAGGCGACAGAATTGGTTTTTACAGTAGCCGAGTTTAATGATTACAAAGAAGCCCTAAGGAAAATGGGATTAAAAGGCAAAAAAGATTTAGCAAAAAAAATAGAGGAAATAGCAGGCCCCTCAAAAGAAAATATCGACTGGGAGGCAGAAAAAAATAAGATAGAAAAAGGTTATGAAGAAAAAATAAAAGAAATCAGGAAAACTCTGGTTAAGGCACGTTCTCGTTTAATGTTAGGTACAGCAGGAGAAATGCCGGAAGAAATAAGGGAGGCGGCAGAAAAAAAAGAGGAACAAGTAAGAGAAGAACGTGCGTCCAAAATAGCGGCGCTGAAAGGGAAAAAAAGATTGTTCGATTTTTTCCTTGGAATAAGAAAGCCGAAAACTATTGAGGAAATTAAAGAAGAATTAAACAAAATTTAAAATGAAAAAAAAGATAAAAAATAAAAAAGCCCCGAAAAAAACAATCAAAAAGAAGGGGGCTAAAAAAAGAATAATCAGGAAGAAAAGGGCTAAAAAACCGAAAAGAGCTGAAATTATAAGATATATTCTGTCTAAAATAGCAGCTATCTAAGTTTTTTTATCAAATCCCTTATTTCCGCCGCTCTTTCAAAATCAAGGTTTTGAGCGGCTTTTTTCATTTCTTTTTCCATTAGTTTTTTATCTTTTTTTTCATTTTACTCTGTCGGAATATGCTTTTCTTTTTTGCCGAAAAGCCATTCTCTTATTTCTTTAGTGATGGGTTTTGGCGTAATCTTGTTTTTCTTATTGTAACGCGTTTGTATCTTTCTTCTTCTTTGGACTTCTTTTACGGCTGATTCGATTGATTTTGTGATTTTATCGGCATAAAGGATTACTCGTCCCTGGGGATGTCTTGCCGCCCTGCCCATTGTCTGGATTAAAGTTGTTTCGTTTCTTAAAAATCCTTCTTTGTCGGCGTCTAAAATTGCAACTAAGCTCACTTCCGGCAAATCCAGCCCCTCTCTTAAAAGGTTGATTCCAACCAAGACATCATATTTGCCCATTCTAAAATCTTTTAGAATCTCCGGCCTTTCCAGGGTTTTTATTTCCGAATGCAGCCACTGGGTTTTTAATCCTTGCTTGCTCAAATAATCGGCAACGGCTTCAGCCAATCTTTTAGTTATGGTTAAAACCAGCGCCCTTTGTTTTTTAGAGGCGCATTTTTTCGTTTCTTTGATTATGTCTTTTATCTGATTTTTGGTGGGTTTTATTTCTATGGACGGCTCTATTAGCCCGGTCGGCCTTATCAGCTGTTCAATAATATTTGTTTTCCCCGCTTTTTCTTTTTCATAGCTGTTTGGCGTGGCTGAAACATAAATTACTTGTCTGGCTTTTTTTTCAAACTCTTTAAAAGTTAAAGGCCTGTTGTCAATTGCTGAGGGCAAGCGGAAGCCGTATTCAACCAGAGATTCTTTTCTAATTTTATCTTGGACAGCCATTGCTTTTAGCTGGGAAAGGGTTATGTGGGATTCGTCAATCATTATTAAAAAATCGTTAGAATGGAAATAATTAAAATAATCAATCAGGGTGAAGGGAGATTGCCCCGGTTTTCTGAATTCTAATTGTCTGGAATAATTTTCAATTCCGTGGCAATATCCAACTTCTTTCATCATTTCCAGATCATAGCTTGTTCTTTGTTTTAATCTTTCTGCTTCCAATAATTTCCCTTTTTTTTCCAGCGTTTTTATTCTTTCTTCCGCCTCCAATTTTATATTTTCAATTGCGATTTTAATCTTATTTTGGGGGGTTACCCAAAAATGGGCGGGGAATATGGAATATTCGGCGCTCAGCGTTTCATACTTGGAAGATAATCCGCCGCGAGCCATTAAAAGGTTGTTTATTGTGTCGCCGGAAAATTCTATGCGTAGGACTTCTCTGCCTGTTACTAAGAAAATATCAATTATCTCGCCCCTTACCCTGAATTTTCCCGGCCCAAAATCAACATCGTTTCTTTGGTATTGAAGATTGGTTAAAAGCCCTATAAAATCTTTCCTTTTTATTTTCTGCCCTTTTTTTATTTTCAGAGAAACGGCTTGATAGTCCTCGGGCGAGCCGATGTTATAAATACAAGATACCGAGGCGCAGATTATGACATCGTCTTTGGTTATTAAATTTTGGACAGCTGCGTGGCGCAATCTGTCTATTTCCTCGTTTATTTTGGCGTCTTTTTCAATATAGGTGTCGGTTTGGGGGATATAGGCCTCTGGCTGGTAATAGTCGTAATAACTGACAAAATAGTGCACGGTATTATTGGGAAAAAACTCTTTGAATTCCTGATATAGCTGCGCGCAAAGGGTTTTGTTCGGGGAAATAACCAGTACCGGTTTTTGAGTTTTTTCAATGACTTTGGCTATAGTAAAGGTTTTGCCGGAGCCCGTAACGCCCAAAAGCACCTGGTTTTTTATTCCGGCTTTTATGTTTTTCACCAATTTTTCGATTGCTTGGGGCTGGTCCCCTTTTGCTTTAAACTTTGATATTAGTTTAAAATCCATATACAATAGAAATATGATTTCTTATCTTCGGGGAAAACTTATTTTTAAGAAAGATAAATTTGTGATTATAGATGTGAACGGCATTGGCTATAAGGTTTTTTTGTCTAAAAAATCCATTTTAAACTTACCAGAAATTAATGAAATTCTCAAACTTTTTTGCTTCCAAGAAGTTAAAGAAACCGCTTTGGATTTATACGGGTTTTTTAATTATCAGGAGCTTGAGTTTTTTGATATTTTAAACGATGTCAGGGGCATAGGTCCGAAAGCGGCTCTTGAGCTGTCTTCCTTGGGGCCGTTGGAAAACATTAAGGAAAGGATTTTAAACCAAGACGAAAAATTGTTTTCCTCAATTCCCGGCATTGGACAGAAAAAAGCGATGTCCATTATTTTGGAGCTTACCGGCAAGATTAAAAATATTCCAAAAGAGAAATCATCGAGGGGCGATGAAGTCACGGATGCCTTATTGGGTCTTGGTTTTTCAAAACAGAGAATAAAAGAGATTTTATCAAAAATTCCGCAAGATGTAATAAACCCCCAGGAAAAAATAAAGGCAGCCCTAAAAATCATGGGAAAATAACAATATGGCTATTCACGATAGAGTGGCTAAAATTTACGACACCATTCTCTTTCAGTTTTTTTATCTTTGGTCCCATAAATATTCTACTGGGTTCATAAAAGATTTTCTCCCAAAAAATAGTCGCATACTAGATATCGCTTGCGCTACGGGGAACTTTTTGTATAAGCTACAAAATCTGGGTATGGATCTTAAGTTGTTTGGCGTAGACGAAAGCCAAGCAATGATAAAGCGAGCTCAAAGGAAGTTTCAGAACATTGATTTTATTACTTGCAAGGCCGAGGGGCTGCCTTTTACTAAAGAATATTTTGACCTTATTACTATTTGTGATGCGTTCTACTACTTCAAAGACAAAGAAAAAGTTATTTCAGAGTGTTCTCGAGTTTTAAAGGCAGGGGGTTGTTTATTTATTTTTTATCCAGCAATAGATCTTTTCCCGCAATTATTTTTAAAAATAATAAAGTGGTTTTCTCGTTATTTTTTCTTTAATCTAGAACAGGACACTCACTTTATCCCCGTCAATGAATTAGTAAAACTTGCTGATAAATATGACCTTAAATTAATAAAGAAGAAATTGAAGTCATTGAATTGGTTTTTTGTCTTTCAAAAAACATAAAAAACACCAAAAGACGCTCAAGTATTAAAATATGAATAGCATTGGCTTCGTTTATGATTTCAGCAGAATAAGGACGATGAACCATAGGAGCGGCATTATTATTATCATTAATCATCTGATGAAGAAGGGGTAGTTTAAATATATAATAAAAGTAAACCGCCTCTTCTTCAGAAGAGGTTTTTGTTTTTATCTCTTCTGATTGAACATTGAAAACAGAATAAGGAAAAGGAAGGAGCTGGATATGAGCAAGGTGGAGATTTATGACACAACGCTTCGGGACGGATCGCAAATGAGAGGTATTTGTTTTTCTTTAGATGATAAAATTAAAATAATTGAAGCCCTTGTTTCTATGGGCGTTGATTTTATTGAAGCCGGATGGCCTGGAACTAATAATACGGATACCGAACTTTTCCGAACGCTTTCTGGGATGGACACGGGTTATTCTGTTGTTTGTGCTTTTGGTATGACTTGCCGAAAAGGAAAGAAACCCAGCCAAGACAGAAATTTGGGCAATTTATGTTCAGCCGAAGCTAAAGTAGTCACTTTGGTCGGGAAAAGCTGGGATAAGCAGGTCGAAATTGTTTTGAACGCCACTCTTTCTGAAAACCTAAGGATGATTAAGGAAAGCTGTTGTTTTTTAACCCAAGCAGGAAAAGATGTCTTTTTTGACGCCGAGCATTTTTTCGACGGTTATAAAGATAATCCGGATTACGCTCTTGCAACCTTGAAAGCCGCGGCGCGCGGAGGTGCAAAAAGGATTATTCTTTGCGACACCAATGGCGGCACCATTCCGGAAAGAATTAAAGAAGTTGTGGAGGCAGTGAAAAGAGAGAATATTGCTTTGTTCGGAATCCATGCTCATAATGATGCTGAATTGGCTGTTGCCAACACCCTTGCTGCGGTTTCAGCGGGAGCTATTCATGTTCAAGGCACGATTAACGGCTACGGAGAAAGAAGCGGGAATGCTAATCTTTGTTCGATTATTCCCACCCTCCAACTGAAAATGGGAATTGATTGCCTTAATGGAAGTGATTTAACCGGTCTGGTCCATATATCTCACCTTATTGCGGAAATTGCCAATATGGCGCCAGATCCCTGCCAGCCTTATGTCGGGGCCAATGCTTTTGCCCATAAGGCAGGCATGCACGGTCATGCAATGCAAAAAGACAATCGAAGCTACGAGCATATTAATCCGATTTTAGTCGGCAATAAGTCTGAAATAATAATTTCTGTTTTGGCCGGCAGGGGAAATGTCTTGGCAAAAGCCAGAGATTTCGGTATTACTTTGGCAGAAGCTCAAATCGCGGAAGTTTTAAAGCAAATAAAAGAATTGGAAAGCCGGGGTGCAATATTCGAAGGAGCTGACGGCTCTTTAGAATTGATTATGAGAAGCGTTAGAGACGGAAAACAGTATCCTTTTGAGGTTTGCAGTTTTGATGTTACAATCAGCAATGCAACAAAACAATTAACCTCCGAAGCAATAGTCAGAGTTTTGATTAACGGGCAAATGGTTAGAAGGGTTGCTGACGGGAACGGTCCTATTAATGCCCTTGATATTTCTTTGCGCAAAGCTCTTTCGGATTTTTATCCGATTTTAGAAAAAGTTCGTCTTTCCGACTATAAGGTTAGAATTTCCAACGGAAAAACAGGTACGGACGCCAGAGTCAGGGTATTGATTGAATTTTCCGACGATAAGGAAAGTTGGACTACTTCAGGCAGTTCAACAGATATTGTTGAGGCAAGTCTCGACGCTCTTGTCCAGGGGTTAGAGCTTGCCATTATCAGGGCCAGTAATTAACACTGGCTCTTTTTCTTTGCGGATTTCATAAGATGTGTTAGATTAAAATCAATGAAAATAAAGAAAGAAATTAAAAAAATAACTCCCGTATTTTTGCTGAATCTTTATCACTATTTATTAGCGTTTATGGGCGCTTTTTTGCATGGCTTTCCGTCAAAGAAAATACTTGTCATAGGAATAACCGGCACCAAAGGGAAATCAACCACAGCTATATTGGTTGGAAAGATTTTAGAAGAAACCGGCTCAAAAATCGCCTGGCTTACATCGGCCACTATTAAAATCGGAGAAAAAGAGCGATTAAACCCCTATCACATGACAATGCCCGGGCGTTTTACAATACAGCGTTTTTTAAAAGAGTCGGTTAAAGCCGGATGCAAATACGCCATCTTAGAGGTAACATCCGAGGGCATTAAGCAATATCGTCATAAATTCGTTGATTTTAACACCGCTGTTTTTACTAATTTAAAGCCGGAGCACATTGAAGCGCACGGCAGTTTCGAAAACTATAGATTTTGCAAAGGGCAGCTATTTAAGGCAACCCTCAAAAACCACATTATTAATTTTGACGATGAAAACGCGGGATACTTTCTACAATTTCCGGCCGAGAAAAAAATAACCTACAGTATTAAAAACTCAAAACCGGAAATGTTTTTTGCTTGTAATATTCAGGAAGCGAGAACAGGAGTAAGCTTTTCCGTTAATAATATAAATTTCAATCTGAAATTATTGGGGCGTTTTAATGTCTGTAATGCTTTGGCGGCAATTTGCGTTGGCATATTACAGGGCGTAAGTTTGGAAAATTGCAAAAAAGCGCTTGAAGAAATTAAAACAATTCCCGGCAGGATGGAAGTTATAATGGAAAGTCCTTTTAATGTAATAATTGATTTGGCGCATACGCCTGATTCTTACGAAGAATTATTTAAATCCGTTAAGAATATACCTCATAATAAAATTATTTCCGTTTTCGGTTCGGCCGGCGGCGGTCGGGACAAATGGAAAAGGCCGATTTTAGGAGAGATAGCAGCCAAATTTTCCGACTTCATTGTTTTATGCAACGAAGATCCATATGACGAAAATCCAAAGCAGATTTTGTCTGAAATAAAATTCGGTATTTTGAAAAATGGATTTAATCAGTTAAATTTATATGAGATTTTAAACAGAAGGGAGGCGATTAAAAAAGGACTGGAGTTGGCAAAAGAAAATGACATTGTTTTGATTTTGGGAAAAGGAACAGAGCAATTGATGATGGTTTCCGGCAGAAAAATTCCTTGGGATGATCGCCAAATTGCAAAAGAAGAAATAAAAAAATTAAGGACTTAATATCTATTTGACATTTACTCATAATTATTATATTAAAAAGTAAAGATCTTTTAAAAATCTTTTAAGCGGAAAGCAACTTATTTGTTCTACCTTTTTCGTTATTGATAACCACCGTTATGGGTAATAATTAACTAAATCGCAATCAAACGAAACCTAGCAGGGAGAAGGTCTCTAAAACCCTTCTTCCAAAAACTGCGCTTCCCGACATAGGTATCCTCTACCTGTGAAAGGACGAGCGGGCGCAGATGTGTGCCCCAGGGTTGAGGTTTTCCCTCCTTTCCCTCAGCCCTGGGTTATTTGCATCTATCGTCTCGCCAAGCGAGGCGTCAAAATATAGGCTCAGTTTCAAACTGAGCCTTTTCCCTTTTTTAGCGTCCGTCCTAAAATGAAAACAGTCGGCCTTAAAAAAAAAAGAAATGTTTTTCT
>Ga0180732_1001115_pt1 | contig 17808 bp, 21 predicted proteins | sample KR11_01MetaG_FD_148674 | JGI IMG/M metagenome (GOLD analysis project Ga0180732, IMG submission 148674) | Groundwater microbial communities from the Olkiluoto Island deep subsurface site, Finland - KR11_0.1 MetaG | ecosystem: Environmental > Aquatic > Deep subsurface > Groundwater | place...
ATCACCATCATTTTTAAGACCTGTATAATCGTTTATCCAGCCACAATATGGGCATGTTATCTTAGGCTCTAATGTCTTTTCTATCGCCATATCGTTTCATCAATTTAATTTTAAGTATTGTATCTCAAGCCGGGATTAAGACACCGATCACCTGTACTGATAATGACTTGATTGTACCAGAGGATACTAGCAGTCATCTTAATCTCTTTGGCCGAATCAATACCGTTTTGAATACCACTCCTTATCAGATTCAGTAGCAAAAAATTTATAATTACAAAAATCACAATAGATATAATGTAATGTCCGCTCTTCTGTGCTGGATATCCGTGAGATATGCCCTATTTTTATCTTATGGATTCCATGACGGCAGTATCGGCGTCTGAGATGTCTATTTTTACGGTCAATAGAGGCTACAATAAAATTAAGTTTTAGCATATACAATTCCCATTTTAGATCTTGCAGAAAACTTATTTTAGGAGACTTCATTTTAATCATCTGAAAATTTCAATAGGTAATCTGGATTGATAACTTTGAATGACAACCTGCCATTCCCAAATCCTTGGCTTAATTGTAAATCAAACGTTTCTATTAGTGGTCTGATTACTATGCCTTCTCTAAATACTTTTTTGTTTAAGACTGATGTGCCTTTGGATTTTTCAATCAACTCATCAATATTATCGCTGAGGATATAATCACTTTGCAGTAATGGCACAATCTCAAGGCCCATGTCATTTATTAATTTAAAAAATTCTTCGTGATCTAAATATTTATATACATTGATGTCAAAAGCGCTAAAAAATAAGACTTTATTTTCGAGCAGCCGTAAATTATTTTTACAGACACCGGTGCCAATCAATTCGCCTTGTATAGCAATGTTCATATCTAATCCTTTTAATTTTTGTTCTATCTCGTATTTTCGTGCCATTTTCCATAACAAGTTATCTTCAGTATTTTTTAATTCTAGATTTCTGCTGCATACACCAAATTCGCCATCTTTATAATAGTATGTTACAGAGCAGCCATCTACTTTTTCTGTAACATAACAATTTTTACCTTTATGCCTGCTAAGGATATCCTGTAATACTTGCACTCGGGTTTCATCTGTTTTAGGCATGAAAGATGGAAATGACCCTTTGACTAATCCTGATATGTTTTGTGGTATCTGAGGGATGTATTGACTTATTTCAAGATACTCTGTCACATCTTCACCAATAGATTTTTCTGTCAACTTAAAATCCTGTGCATGAAAACAGATCCCTTGCGAAATCTGTCCTTTTAAGCGTATGGTCTTTATCCTAAATCCTTCTCCATTTTCATTTTTTTTATAGCAGTTTTTTCGTAGAAACTCAAATTCAGGTCTAACTGGCAATAGGCTATCAATTTCACAGTAAATGACAGCATCACCTACTTTAAAATCTCCTTTTTTGACAACTACTTTCCATCCTAAAATTGATGCTACTTCTATGTTATCTGCACCAATAATTGAATCTAGTTTAGTTATCATTTGTATTGTAGCTAATTTTCTTGACATAAAATATTACCTTTTTTCAATTATTTTTTTTTTAACTTCGTGCCAAAAAGTCCCCTTCCTGAAATCTAGCAAGATTTAGGTGGGGGTAGTTCACCATATAATATAGCACAGTTTTTATTATGGAATGTTCCATTATCATTTGAAATACAATATTTACTTTCTATAGGTTTTTTACAAAACTGACATATATATACCATTACTAATCATTCTCTTTAGTTATTATTTTTTTTTAATTATTTTTTTATAATGAAAAATTGCTGTCATCTCTCCATACCAGTTCATCTACTTTCCATATCAAGTTTGGATTATAGATACTTGCAAATTTTATCAAATCGGCGTCTGATGCAGGCATAAGTACTAAAGTGAGCAATGGTTTTGTAGATGTCTTAGGAATCAATACAAGTTCTTTTGTTTTTTTGACATAGATAGCTTGATGCTTTCCTTTAGCTAGTAATTCTGATGCAATGACCAGAAAATTTTCAATCTTATCAATTCTTAATATAATATGACATCACTTCCATCCAACGTACTTTCGCAGCCGCTCATTATTTTTTACTAAATATTTTCTTAATTCGATAGATAGATCCTTCTTTCAAGATCCACCATAATCTCTGCCAAAATTCTTTCATATAATAATAGTAGTAACTCTGATTTATATATATTTATATTATTGATAATATATATTCAATATACAGATAATGATATTTAAATGTATGTTTATAAATATATAATAATAAAAAAAAGAAAAAAAGACTTACACCTTAGGTGGAAGTCATTACGGCACCAAAATCTTTACAACGATAAAGACTGATGACGTGTTGGTCTTACTAACTTTTTTGTAGTAAGATAGTCCCTTATAAGAGACGAACTATATATATTATCACAACACTGTTCGCGGAGATTTCACTTAGTTATACTTGTATTCTAAATTTTATAAATCTATCTATTATTATTTGTTAGGTTAAAGCATTAATCTATATCTTTTATGATATAAATATATAAACCTTCATAACTATTAAATAAATAGGTACTAAAATGGACATAAAAGCAGATAAATCTAGGCATAAGTTTGAGACTGATCATACATTTGTTGACGCGTTATATGTCACCTTTTCTTCCGCTTTTGTAGTATCCCAAGTCCAGCAATATATTTATAGCAAAAATCATAAATATATTCCGCGGGTCTTAGAAGTTGGCTGTTATAATGGACGGATGAAACAATTTTTAAATCAAAACAAAATAGAAACAGATTATATAGGAATAGATATCAGAGAAGATTATCTTAAAGATTCAGCAGCTTCTAATTTACCTGACTGTAAATTAATATTGGGCGATTTTACAAAAGAAATTCTTGTCCCCGATTCTTATATTGATTTATGCGTATCAACTGAAGTATTTGAACATCTTACTGACAGAGAATGGCCAAAAGCGATATCAGATATCTCAAAAAAATTAATAATTGGCGGGTGGTTAGTCATTGGGATGCCAGTAAATACAAAAGATATAAAATTCCATTCTCCAGAAAATGAAGTAATATATGGGCATACTAATTTTATAATCCATGAACAGCTTATTTCGGTGTGCCGTGAAAAGGGACTTAAATTAATAAAATATTATAATGGGATAACTACAAGGTCTTCTTTTGAACTTAATGATCAAGAAAAAAATTCTAAAATATATACTCATCTAAAAGATATGCTAGGTGAAAGAGTCGCGAAAGCTACTATGATGTCACTGTCAGATAGACCAACTGGCGGTGGGTATTATGTTTTTAAAAAAATTGATGATACTATTCATAATACATTGTTTCAGACTAGTCCTTTTTCTAAATAAGTATCAGCTAAACTATATACTTGAGTATATATTATTAATGATATAAATATATATAAACACGGCTTGCTAATAAATACTATCGTGCTACCAAGAAAGCGCATAGGAAATATGTCCTTTACCCGACTGAAAAGCGAGAAAGGACTGGAGATGAGAAAATATGAAGACAAGTGAATTAACTGCATTATATGCAGAAAAAATTAAACATGATATGCATAGCAATATACGCTATGCGTGTGGGCATGGTGCAGAACACACAGACCCACAGAAAATAAAATACGTAAAAAAATTTTGTTCAATTTGTAGAACAAGATTTTAATTTTGATAGTGCGGGCTAACCCCTGCACCGTCTCCAAATTCAAACTCAAAAATGATCCATATAATATATTTAATGATTTTGAATTAGGTAGACTTTATAAATTACTAAAAAGAGGTAATAAAAAATGACAAAAACATATAAATATTATGCAGAAATTACATTAGCTCGTAATTATCTTCGCGATACCCAATATATAAAAGCTTATGATATTTTAGGAAATATACTTAATAAAATTAATGATGACAATATAAAATAATTTTATATTGATTATTTTTATACCAATGATAAATATACGTAATTTTAAAACAAATATCAGCTAAACTATATACTTGAGTATATATTATTAATGATATAAATATATATAAACACGGCTTGCTAATAAATACTATCGTGCTACCAAGAAAGCACAAAAGAAATAGGTGATAAAAAATGGAAAGTAAACAATTTGAAATAAAATCAATCAATGATTTCGCCACAATTGGCGCATCGGTTGATACCGCAGAAAATGTAGACGTAATATATGAACGAGAAGGCAAACTAAAAACTACTAAAGACTATAAAGGTATCTATAATATAGACCGGAAAGAACTAGCAGGAATAGTCAGTTCAAAGTATGCTATTATACAGCATAGAGATGTCATTGATTCTGTTGGCGCAGTCATTGATAAGCTTGGGATGGCGGTCCATGGCAACATAAAGCAATATGAAAATGTCTTACGCGGTGAAATGGTCTTTATGGATCAATCTATACCACTGGTCAAAGATGGTGAGCAAGGAATTAGATTAGGCTTTAGATTCACTAATTCCTATGACAGGTCAACATCATTTAGGTTAGAAATGTATGGATTTAGGCTCATCTGCTCAAATGGAATGGTTTTAGGGCATGTCATGAACAATATCAAAGAGATAACTCTTCATGTTGGACAAAAACCATATGAAATCATCAATACAAAAATTGAAGATTTTATCCACAACGTAATAAACAGCTCAACGGAACTTCAAGCATATGTCAGTGCCTCTATAGCAGATACAATAGCCTGGAAATCGGCTGAACAGGTGCTTGATAAAATCATGTACTCAAAAAAACATGCCAAAGCATTGAAAGATATTTTAATGGAAGACAACAAGAATATGAAAAAACTGACTCGATGGGATCTCTATAACGCTTTGACTAAATATACATCACATAATAAACTGTCAAAAAGCGCAGAAAACTGGATACAAATTCAGAGCCAGCGGATCTTAACTACATCATCAGAAAAACTAATACAAAAATATATAGAGGCGTAAGGCCTCTATTATTTTTATTTTAAAATAAAGAATAGTGGTATATATGATAGAAAGAAAATTTGGAAAATACGAAGATAAAAAAGCTGGATATATATATTCATATGCATTAGGCGAAACCTCTGTTATAGTTAATGAAACACTCGCCAATAAAACCCTAAATGAAATTATTATGCTTCTTAAAGCTAAAGAAAAAAATAATGATTGCAAAATCACTATAATTAATATTACATATGAGCTAACTACTATGGAAGACCGCAGAAAATAACAAAATAAAGATATATACTCAAGTATATATTATCTACAATATAAATATATATAAACACGGCTTACTAATAAATAATATAATATAAAAAATAGGTGATAAAATGGAAACCCAAAATGAGATCATACAAGAGCTCGGTTACATCGTAATTGGAGCTTACTATGACTACCAGGAAATCAGGATAGGACTTACAAACAGGGTCCGTTGTCTCATAAGACAAAAAATAGAAGGCATCGATGTAAGCAAGCCTGAAGATAAAAAAGAAGAAGATGAAAAAAAATATGATAAAAAATACAAAGATGAAAACTTACATGAACTAGTCATCCAAAACAAAAATAAATTTTCTGAGACTGAATATGAATATATAACATCTTTAATAGAAGGCTTAAAAAATACAGAAAAATTAGAAAATGGATATAAAAAACAGATGCAAATATATGTAACGTCAGAACCAATATATACTACATTTTTAAAAGACATAAAAGGCATTAGCACAATCTTAGCAGGGAACTTAATAAAAGAATATAAATATTGTGAGAACTCACCGCATGCGTCATCTCTCTGGAAAATGTCAGGGCTTCACGTCGTAGATGGCCACGCCCCAAAACCAGAAAAAGGAGTCAAACTAGAGTTTAATCCTAAACTAAGAACCCTTTGCTGGAAAATCGGAGATTCCTTTATAAAACAACGGACACCTGTATATAGAGAAATATATGACAATGAAAAAGCTAGACAGCTTTCGCTTATGGAAAATTTAAAATGTGAAACCTGTGGATCTCGACCAGATGAACACACGTTTGACAAGACCAAAAAAACATATCTTTGCCCCAAACCAAATACTGGCATATATAAATATTCAAAATCACCAACGCCACCGATGAGACTAGGACACGCCGATTCTCGCGCTCGCCGAAAAATGGTCAAAATATTTGTAAGCCACTATTGGTTAAAAGCTAGAACGATAAAAGGTCTGCCCATATCATTGCCATACGCAATAGAAAAACTAGGACATACACACATAATTAAGCCATGAATATTTTGAAAACCAATTAAGGAATGTGAACCGGTGAAGGAAATGAAATCCATATATAGATTGTGAATCAAGATCATAGCGAAACCCATCAAAATATTGTGAACCAGTTGCTGAAATGAAATCCATATAAATCTTGTGAATCAAGACCCTATTGAAATCCGATTAAAAAATGTGAACCCTGAAACTACTGAAACCCATTGAAACATTGTGAACCGGTTGTTGAAATGAAATCCATACAAATCTTGTGAATCAAAATCGTAATGAAACCCATCAAAATGTTGTGAACCGATTGAAATGTGAAATCCATCACACATCCGTGAACCATTACAGTCATTACTCTATTAATAATTGTGAATCAAAGCAGAAATGAAAACCATGAAGAAATTGTGAACCTTTAACTAAATAAAATCCATAAAAAAATCGTGAGTCTTTTCCTGAATGAAACCCAAACGACACTTACGAGCCAAAGCAAATAAGAAAACCATCAGATATGTGCGAACCAACTAAAGAATGATGGTGAACCAATGATAAATTGAAACCCGCAGTAATAACGTGAACCATTTTCATGATGAAACCCATCAAAATATTGTGAACCATACGATATACTATTGTAAACCCCACATAATAGTTGTGAATAAACATATATAAAAAGTCAAGTCAAATTAGTCATGAAGCCCAATACATGTAATACGAACCATTTATTGAATGAAATCCGAAGAAAATTTGTGAACCACCTCATATCTGAAACCCATAAAAAGATAGTGAATCAATTTTAAATTGAAACCCACAGTAATAACGTGAACCGCTAAAACAATTTTCCAAATCTATTGGAAAAATATGAGTCATAAGCAATATAATTGTAAATACAATATATATTATCTATGATATAAATATATATAAATATCATTGACTAATATATAACAAGACCTAAAAATAAATTTAAAAGAAGATCATAATGGAAATTAAAAATTATATCAGTAGACCAACTGAAATAAAAGCTTTTCAATTCGACAGAGAATCTGCTATAAAATTAGCTAAACTTAAACTAGATGATATTGATGGCCATATATTTATTTCAGGGTTTAGAATAAACTGGTTTTTTGACAAAGATGACTTAAATCGGTATAGTTATATGGATGAGAATATCTGGTTTTCTGTAAAAACTAGTAGAAACAGACATACAATAATAAATGATAAAGACTTTCTTATGCTTGATGATAACAATCCGAATCTTATATGTTCTGTAATATCCGATATAGATTTTAAGGCTAAGTTTAAACCAATGCCGTGATTATATGACTAATTATAATATATATATTATATTGATTATCACTTTTATATTATCATTTCAATCTGTGCCGAATAGTAAATTTTCATTGCTAACTGATAATCCAATACAGACGGTAGAACAAGCTAATACAATCACAATATATCATACGATTTATCCAATTGGCGCTCAGATAAATCCAATTAAAAAGGCACAAAAACATTTGATACAAAAATCAACAGGCTATATACCGTTAAGAACTCAAACCGGCAATTCATGCGGTCCAACATCTATAGCAATGATAGCTGATTATGGCCAGCTTAAATATGAATCACAATCGTTTTATGATGACTGCACCAATAGAGATACTATAAATGACAAAGGAGTCACTGTAGATTATATGTATATTTGTTTATATAATCTAAAGCTTAAATATAAATCTGATGTCTATGTCCCGTTAGAAAAATTAAAAACTGGTGATATCGTCAGTTACCATGTATTAGGATATGCTTCTAATGATGATCTTCATTTTTCAGTCATTGACCAAAATTTCAATAAAACTTTAAGACTAGCAAATCCATGGGGCCAATATGATACTTATATATATGAAGAATTTAGTAAAATTTCAGACGAAAAATACTTGATAGCCAAATAATTAAAATAAAAAAATAGGTGATGTATATGCAGTATGAAACACTATTGAATAATATCAAAGCAGGCAAATACCAGAACAGGATGAGAATCACTGATCCTGACTACACTGCAACGTCAAAACAATTAAGAGAATTATTTAAAACTCATCTCAGGCAATTTGGAGAGACAGAATTAAAAACTAAACTGACAGATAACCAGTTTCAGATACTCTATGAGCATGCTACACACCACAATACAAATTGTAGTCTTATATATATATTAGAGACATTTCAAGATGATATCATTTTAATAAAGCCATTTTTGACTATTGGTTGATTCCGTTTGGCCATTTATCTTCAGCCATTTCTCCTGCCAATAACCAAGCCCCGCCTGCAGAAACGGCTGTTGTTGCTATACAATACGCAGGGACTGCTCCTATCCCACCAGATGCGCCACCTGCTAATGATGCTGCTCCAACGCCTACGATTATTTCACCTGCAAATAATCCTACTTCAACTTGGCTTGCTCTGTCCCATGATTTTTCATAACAGAAATTAGCAGGTTTTCCTTCTTCTTCTACCGGAGTAGCTTTTATTTTTATGCATGAAATCTGTTCTGAATCTTCCCAAAATTTCCACCAATCACCTTTAACGCATGTCTTATACAAAGTACCCTGTTCAATATTATTATTGATTATCTGAGTGTAATAATATGATATGGTCGATGAATCTGTGTTTCCTGGTGCATTCTGGTCTGTCCACGCCTTTAATTGGTCTGAATCCATTGATTGTAAAGCTTGCTCTAACATCAATGGGCTATCAATTACATAATTATTTTTTAGGTTTATATTTTTAGATTGTACAGACGACTCTACAAAATATTTAAATGATATATCAGGTCCTTTATAGCTATAAGGAAATCCTAAATGGACTTTGATCTGGTCTGTAGTCAACCTGCAACCTGGTGAATTAAAACTTGTAGCAAAACATAATGCCATTGATATCGGATCATTCACTGATAATTTAGTCAACACAACTGTCGATTGTATTTTAGATGTATCATAATATTCAGCGCACTCACAAGTATCTTTTGTGACTGTTAAATTTGCTTTACAGGGACTAGCTAAATAAAATAGACCATCGTCTTCAGAACCTTCTAATTCTAACCAAATATTTTTAGCTTGTGCAGACATCGCTCCCTTATATTTCATTCCAGATAAGAAATTTAAAATCCAATTATATCCATGCAAACACATTGTATTAGTGCCACAATTGCTAGGGTCTCGCATCGCTAACATATTCTCAAGCTTATTTGCGCCATACATTGCTAATACTAGACCATAAGTTACTTTTCCTTGTGGAGTTGTTGGGTCTATAGAGCGCCCCGATAAACCCAATCCTTTTAGAGATGCTCGTACGCTTTTTATTTTATTAGCTTTTTCTAATTCCTTTATTGACTCTTCTGCTTGCGCTATAAAATATTTGGAAGTAATATCTCCTTCATCTGCACTTGATATTATAGTATCAGCAGCTTCTGTTATTTTTGTAGTTGATGGCATAGTATTTTTTACACTTTCAGAAAATTTTAAAAACATATTATCTGGTAATTTGACTGCGGTAGTAGTTCCAGTCACCATCGTCTGTCTCAATAACGGCAAATCGTGATATTTTATTTTATAAAATGTATCAAAATCATCTGCAGCAGATTTGATAGTTATATCGTCAACATACTTATCGACGTTATCAACTGTAATTTCAGCCCCTTTATGTTTTATCTGGTATGAATTTAATTCTTTGATAAGATTTTTTTTAGCATTCTCTTCAATTTCTTTATCAACGCCTATTGTATCTTTAGTGATACGGTATGCCACAACATTTATTGACAGGTCATCTAAATCACTTTTATGAATCGTAGCAACCAAATCTATAGTTGTATCGGCATCCATTTTACCTATGACTGCATTGAATTTTTTTCTAGCAAGCATAAAAGCAGGTTTAGCGATATTATTGATACTCACTTCAGCCGTTTTAGTTAAACTATATTTAACAAGCTTCATTATGCCTCGTGGAAATATGATTACATCTGCTGCAATTGAACCTACTTTAGCTGCAGTATCTAAATTACTTTTTAGCGCACCCGTAAATGTATTTTGTGTCACTTTAGAGCCGGCTTTGCTGATGACTTTTCCTGCTGCCGGCAAAGCGCAATCAAATACCGCATTAGCAGCCCCGGCGGTTGCTACAAACATAATTGCGAAATCTTCACCTAAAAGATTCCAATTTTGAGACGCCGCATCAGGAAATTTCTCATTAAAAACTACATATTTAGGATCACCTACTGCAGCTATATAATTAGCTGAGCCATATTCAGCTGAACCATCTATAGTATCTTCAACCGTTTTTTGCGGCAGTTCAAAATTGATAACTTTGCACTTGAATTCACTTGATGGTGGCCCTTGGCATTCTACACACACATGATCATCATCGCCAAAACATAAATTATAAGGATTATTGCTTCTAAGTTTTCCTTTACTGCACGTTGGTGGAGTTACTAGTGCAGAAAAAGAAGTCATGCCACTATTGACAGCTACTAAATCTACAGCACACGTAAGCGCTGCAGTAGAATCAATCGCAATCCTGTCACCTAATAAACCTAACATTTCAAGGAGCATTTTAAAAATATTTGTCAGAAAATTAAAAACTTGTTCTAAAATAATATTACCTGCTCCAATTAATTGCAATGCGATACTAAGAAATAATAAACCTAATACTATTTTAATTATTGTTGTCATGGCCATATCTCCATGAGCATGTCTTTTAATATATTTTTTTAACATAAATATACATATAATATATATATTTGTAATTATAAAAATTTAACTATTCCTAAAAAAATCTTCTAGTTTTCATATGAGCCGAAACAGGTGAGTATGGATCTAAAAATTCAACGTCTTGGTCTCCTTTAGTCAATTTCATCCATCTGAATTTTTTAGCTTTTAGAGTAGTAATATATTCTCTATATTGTTTCTGGTCAACTACCATATTCTGTATGATATTTTCGCCTTTCAAGTATCCCTCAAGAGTATTCCTGTCTGCGTTATATGGTATAAATTTATATTTGCATTGGCGGACTAGCCCTTCTGGGACAGATTCTGCCCTTTGAAAACCAAATATCCAAGACACGCCAAACCCGGCGTCTACGTCTATAGATTCTAAGATTTGTTTCTTACAAGACGGCTCTCCATTTCGCGGAACCCATCTTGCGGTTTCATCATTTATTATCAATAGATTAGAAAATTCATTATTCTTTTTAGCATCTTTTATCCATCGTATCCAGACAGACATGAATACTTGGTCCAATGAGTTATCTTTTAGGTCTAGTTTATCGAATCCTTCATAATTCAAAACTAAAACTGTTTTAGACTTAAGTACTTCAACTGGGTCAATCCTGAATCGTGAATCAAACAGGTTACATGTATTGATGAACCGTATTTTTTCCCATACTTTAGTATACCCGCACTCAGCGCACAGTGTCTGGATTTCTTCAAAAGTAGATGTATCGGTTTCCTGCATCCGTTCCCACAAATCATCAAAATCTAGTTGCTGTTTTGGAGTTAATACGGTGTAATTGATTAGCGTCTGTAAATCTGTTTTAGTTAAATCTTTTAATTCTAATGCTGCCCATTCGTTTTTAGAAGGCAATTGTCCATCATCAATATCCCTGAAAAAACGCGGCCTAAATATTCTCATTTTTAATCCTTTTGGTTTTTCACCAAGCGGCAAGTTTTTTTGGAATTCTTTCTGGACAGCTCCCATTGATGATTTATATTCATCTTTGGCATCTGGCAATACTGCAACCGTCCATCCAGAATGATAAGCTTCATCCATTACCCGTCTAATAATGAATGTCTTTCCTGTCCTAGTTGCTGCAATAAAGCATGCTCTAAAAGCTTCACTTACGTCTAGGTTGACTTCACATTTATCTTCATCTAACCCAATCACCCAGTCATCTTTATCATATGTATATGGTATATCTCGTTGATGTCCGAATGCGGTGAAATAATAGTCATCACAAGATAGTAATAATTCATCGTGTTCTGTCATATGTTATCCCTCTATCTATAGTTATCATTTTTAACTTCGTGCCAGTCTTATCATTTACTAGATGTTTCTAACGTTTATTTCTACAGATCTAAAAGGCTTTCATCAATCTAAACCACTTCCTGTCGTCCAGGATTCATTTCTGGCTGTTTCTGGACAATCTTAGCAGATATCTTGTGTCTGGTTAATCCATTGTTGATACCGTCAAAAGATTAATGTTAAAACTTACTAACATTGTAGTCATTACATGTATAGTATACAACAACAATATAGTAAAATAATGACCTTCATATTTATTCATCTTTGGTATTTCCATCCTTTTCTGTTGTCTTAAAATTTGGACTAGAAAAGCTTTTATCCGGTGAGCCAAAAATTATATTTGTTCCAATATTCTTTTCGCTCTGGTCTTTCATATAATTGCCTGCGATTTTCATTGGCTTAAAATTAAAAAATGGTTCAATATTAGCATCATCAAGTTTTAGTCCATCTAGTTTTACTAATTGGTTATTATCCAATGACCAGATAATCCGTAATTTTTCGCCGAGCTGCGAATTCTTATCAGGCATTGTCTCAAAAATGGCTCCATAATAATTATAATTTTTACCGCTCATATGGATTGACTGAGTATCAATATGATATTTTTCTCGCTCAATATAATTTACAGTCTTATTAAAACTTTTTAAAATATAATTATCAATAGCCGTTTTGGCCTCGTCAACTGTTATTGGTCCGGTCTCATCATGTTTTTCTTCAACCGCTGTAGTAGAAATATAAGCTACAAATAATACTAATAATAATAAAATAATAGCTATAATAGTAGTCATAGATAAAAAATTAGTTTTATATCCTACATATAACAGATAGACAGCACTTACAAGTACTATTATATAGACAACAATCTTAGCAAAACTATCAAATGACATTATCAGTCCCTCATTTAAAAAAATTTATAAAATACATCACTAATAATAAGCCGATGATCTGGAATATCATATATAATACCATGACCATCCTTATATTTTTCTTCCAGAGATTTCCTAAATAGATACCAAAAAACCCCATCAAAATTATAAAAATGAACATAACATTCAATGAAGTATCGTCAATACATACCATCATTATCACCCATCGTTACTATCCCATTAAAATATTTTCTGAAAGATACTTCCCCGCCGAACATATAGACATAATATTTTCCTGGTCCAAATGTCATAGCTAAATAATTTTTAAGTTCTTCATTTTCATCTTCAATTTCATTTACTTTACAAGGAAATATATTGCTTTTATAAACTATTTCCATCGTAGATATTCCGTCAGGAGTTATCAGCCCTTTTTTTATTATACATACCATTGCAATCAGTCTTCTGAATCCGTTTTATCTTCATCATCTGATAGATCATCTTGTTTTTCAGTATCATCAATATCTAATGTTTTTTCAAATTGTTTATCTGACATCTTATCAATTTTGGCTTGTTTCTGTCGTTCTTTATAAGCTTTAATATTTAATAACGTCTTAAAATCTGCTACCATTGCAAGTTCACTTTCTGTCGGCTTATATTTTTTTCTTAACATTCCTGCAAGTCCTGCAAAACTGCCATATTGTTTTTTCCAGTCTTCAATAAATTTTTGCAATTCCGCCGTTCGGTTTATTTCAGTTGAAGGTTCTGCTTCTATTGGTTTTTTAACTTCACCAAAAACTTTTTTCTGTCCACTTGTCAATGGTTCTTTAGCAATCACATCATCAAATGTATGACCAATTTCTGGAGTATTTTTAGATATGCTTTCTGTATTGGATTTTTTAGCAGCATCTTCTTCTTCTAGTCGTTTCAATAAAGATTCACTCGCTTTCTTTCGCATATCTTTAATACTATCAGAACCAGAATCATCATCATGCAGAATACTTTTCTTTTCGGTTATAGATTTTTTCTTAATATTTTCTATTAAGTTATCGTCATCTATCTGCTGCTGATTATTATAATACCGAGGTTGATTATATGATGAAAATAATTTAGTATTTTGTTGCCTGTCAGAAGTATTTAAATCATCCATCCGTCTAGTCAATGTAGATATTAATACCGATGATTTTACTGTAGCTTTTGCGATATCATTTAATTGGCTATTGATTTCTTTTATGTTATCATCTGCTCTTTTTTTATAATCGTTTAGGATAGAATCAATTATTAATTTATTGTTATCAATCACTTTAAGCATTTCACTATATGAATTCGTCAGCATCTTTTCCATTTGGGTAGTAAAGATTTTAGATTCTTTAAGCGTGACTTCGGTATCAACCAACGACCCAACTTCTTTGAATCCGTGAATAGCAAGTTTAGCTAAGATGACTTGTAGTGGAATGATATCTTGGTCAAGTTCAAACAGGCTCATGACAGTATCATAATCTTCTCGATCAACCATATTCCTGTCTCGATATTGCTGCTTAAAGTCATCATCTTTTTCTCTTTTTTTAAGCTGCTTCACGATCAACGCGCGCCGTTTGGCGTGAGCACCTAATAGTTTACTTAATAAATCTACTTTAGCATCTATGATTGCAAAATCACCTTTAAAGGTTGATAGTTGCATGCCGTGTCTAGTAAGGCTTTGAGCATCGTTTAAATAATCTTTGTTAGACTCACTCATGTCTTCTTTCATCAATAATTCTTCATAATTCATGTCTTCTATACCCATCATATCCACTCCAATCAGTTCTTATATTATAATCGTTTCCTCGGAATATATTTTATAGCCGTTCCACAGCCCGGGGTAGAACAGAATCCGCCTGTAGATACTAAGTCTTGGTCTGTCATTGAATTGCCACATTTTCCACAGACGTTTGATTTAGTAGTCGGAGCAGTCTTTGTCTCTCTAGATAATCCTGCCTTTTCTAATTGCTTTTCTGCAAACGTAAGTTGCCGCTCTAAATTCTTTTTCTGCCTAGATAAATCAGCTACCCTGATATCAATATCACCAAATATTTTATAAAATGGTGTCCGTTCAAAATCAACGTCTTTTAATTCCCTGTCAGGAATAACAAATTTAATCATAGTCATCTGACCAGGATAATCGCCAGGCTGTTCTACTGGGATTATAGATGATTCTGGTATTTCTATTGGAAATTTCTTTGTAAATGGCATACTGTTTATTGGCTTATATAATGGTCTGACCATCCTTGATTCTGAATTTTTTTTAGAGTCTATGCCAACCCAAGCACCAACTATACCATATATCAAATCTATCATAACTATTGTGTCACTCATCGTAAATCAACCTTCCAAAATTTTATAAATCTCTATAAACAAAATCATCTAATGTTCTTATTTTTCTATTCTTATTTTTTTTCCTTAATATTATTTTTACGGCATCCAATATTTCATTTTTTTCTTCAGACGAAAGATCCATATCTGTTTCAATTATTATATGATTTTCAAAAAATACATTCATTCTATCCACCTAATACGAATATAAACGGTCGTACCCTTTTTATGTAGAATATATATACTAAAGAAGCTATAAATAATATTGATATAATATATATCGTAATCTGAAGTGATTCATTTTTTTGGCGCTCTGTATCAAGCGCATCTTGCCATATTGTCCTTTCAGCCTCAATCTCTTTTAAATTTTTTATGATTGGTATATTAGAATCTGACAGAAAATAAGGGTACCTGATAGTTGAGATACAAGTTTGGACAGACGTAGCAAGATTTCCAGTATTATCTAAATCGCAGACATGATTGACACCAGGAACAGGATTGTTTTCATAATGGACATATGGAGGTTTATAATCAATGATTTGTAATGAAAATGTTATATCCTCGATAGGAATATGCTGCTCAACTGAAGTTATTGAAAATTTACCAATTGCTCTGCCTACAACATTAGATGAAAATAATAATCTTAATTCACCCGTGCCTTCAAACGACATATTAGTCTCGCCATTCTTAAAATACCTAGTATTGCCATCAAAATCTTGTATTCCAATTATATATGAAGTGTTCTTGTATTCTATTTCCTTTATGTCTTCTAAAAATTTTATGTCTGCTATCGTTATTACTATTGGCACTTGAAAATTGACTGTAAGAAACGGCGTTGAGCTCTCATAATTTTTTTCTAAGAATCCTATATCATATGTCTTATTATAATGTATTACATCTAAGTAATTAATATTAAAGTATCCAAGGTCTTCTACAAAATTATCATTCATGTCTTCAACTTTATATCTGACATAATATTGGCCAATTTTAGACGTATCTGTTAAAACATATGTCCACTTGTTTGGTGTCTCCATCACAAAAGTAAAAGTACTTATAGAAACATTTTTATCTTCTGTGTATCGGGTTTCATTCACAAACCAGACAGAATGGTTCATATATAATAATTCACCGGTGACATTAGCAATTTTAGCATTATCAGATGCTTCTATCATAAAAATATTATCATTAAAGGCCATAACGTTAGGAAATATAGTCTTGATGACAATAGGTTTTATATTATCTATTATATTAATAGTTATATTAGCTTTATAAGACTGGGAAAAATTATTTATATTAGTTATGGTGACTATGCAAGACGACGTATTTGTCTGCTTGTCACTAGGTATATCAAATGACATTAAATAATTATTATCTATATTCGGGTATAAAGTTTTAGTAGCCGATATAGCAGAATAATTTAAACACTCACCTAAAATACTAGAGTTAGTAAATATTTCGATGTTGCCTTTGTTAAATACATTAATCTGCAAAGATTTTTTTTCAGATACGTTCACGTCAATGTTATAGTTTGATTCGACTAAGCCCCATGTAAATTCTGGTAAGACACTGATAATATAATTCTGGTTGATAGAATTATTGCCATAGACTAATAAAATATTATTGCTATAATTCCCATAGGGAAAAAACTCAGTGACATTTACACTTAGATTTAAAATCGTAAAATCATAAAAATCAGTCCTGTCTGTAGTGAAAATAAAAGGGCCGTAGGGTATTACTGTAGTTATCATAGTTGCTATATTCCAAGCGATTGATTCATTTGATGTGAAATTCAATTTAGAAATATTAAACTGCCCAAAGACCATATTTTCTCCAGGTAAAATTTCTATTTCTAATTGAGTATAATTGACTATAAGATCAATAGCATTGGTATTACTAACTTGTAATAATATCATCAAGACAAAAAACGCTAACGCTTTTAATTTCATTCTGCTTGCCTCTTTCTCGTTTTATTATTTTTATTTAGTTCTTTTATATATAAATACAATAATATACTTATCATCCAGACTAAATTATTAGTCACTAAAAACCAGATTCCTACTTCACTTGGAATTAACATCTTTGACACCGCCTATTATTTTTAATATTATTATCACTAGTTAGTTAATAAGTTCTGCTACTTTCTGTTGAGCATCATCACCATCTAGATTTGAAAAATTTTCTTTAATTATATTTTTTAATCGAGTGATTTTATATGACCTATATTCATCTGCTGTTTTAGATATATCTGGATATATCAATTTAAACTGGGCTATCATTATTTCAACATCAGCA
>Ga0180732_1001116_pt1 | contig 17801 bp, 20 predicted proteins | sample KR11_01MetaG_FD_148674 | JGI IMG/M metagenome (GOLD analysis project Ga0180732, IMG submission 148674) | Groundwater microbial communities from the Olkiluoto Island deep subsurface site, Finland - KR11_0.1 MetaG | ecosystem: Environmental > Aquatic > Deep subsurface > Groundwater | place...
GTGTATACTGAATACAACTTTTTTGACACCTGATTCTTTTAGTTTGAAAAAATATTTTTCGGATATAGACGATAAAGAATTATTGCTATCAAAGATATTCCCACACGTATATACAGAAATATCAATGCCTAAATTTGTAATATATTCGCAAATATCTAAGATATATGGGTAAGTTAATGGTTCTCCCCCAGATAGAGAAATCTCAGCAACTCCAATAGATTTTGCTTGATTTGCAATATCCTTTAGTTCACTTAGCTTGAATTCGTTCGATAAAGGTTCTGGTTCTCCACCATCAGAAGAACATAAAATGCATCCCATCGGACATTTCTTAGTTATCTCCAAAGTCAAATCCATTAAAGGCATAAATTTAGTCTCATTATTTATCTTCCTATGCTTTCTTGAATTTCCTCACCAAGAATGGTTTGTCCCTTTGATAGCGGAGGTAGCAAAACATAAGCACCTCTATTCATTTTTTTGATTTTTCCACTTATATAATATCTATTAATTGCACTATTAACTGTATTATAATTAATCCTCAATATATCTGATAGTTTTCTCGGAGTAATTTCTTCACGTGGATGCTTGATAAAATAATCCCAAACAATATCGGATTTGTTAAATAACTTATTTTCCACCATAATTGCAATATTGCAATTACGAACTAATATTATATATAATTATCTATCTTTTGGCTCCTATATCTTTTCCTCCAAGGGGCTACCGAGTTTTTGAGCAACTCATCATACTTCTGCTACCTGCTTTACCTCCACGACAAACTGTGCAGGGTCTTCAATCAAAGCAGGGTCATAGCCCTTCACATCCAGCAGTTCCATCACCTTACTCCTCTTCGCCAGCGGTCGCCATTTGATCGGAATGGAAATAATTCTTGCAAAGTATTATTATTCCAGACGTATTCCTTTAGACATATTAAAACGGTGGTACAATTACATTAGATTCGACCCTCTCATCCCTAAAACCCCGCCAGCTTGAAGCCATCAAACACACCCAAGCCCCCCCAACTGATCCTCGCAGGCGCAGGCACAGGCAAGACCACGACCATCACCGCGAAGATAGCGCACATAGTTGAATGCGGTATCTTCGATAATAGCAGGGTCGAGGCGATGCGCTTTGAGGCTGTTCGGGGGCATATTGGGCGCCGGGATATAAATATACACAAAGTGATAAATGTGTGGCGCATCCCACGAAAAACTGATTTCACAGATGAATGTGATACACACTGATTTCGTATCCGCGTGCATCCGCGTCATCCGCGCAATCCGTGTTCTATCGTAGTCCATCTGCGTTCATCAATGCCGAAACCCTGCGGGTTCTCGACTCCGCGCACACCTATGCCCCGCAGGGCATAGGTGGACACGCCCTCCAGAGGCGTGACTCTGGGCGCTTTTATCTGCGGTTTCGCATATCGTTATTGGTGGTGCATATTTGTCAGACTCTCCCTCCCCTGCCTAAACCCCCGCCAGCTCCCCCTCAATCAAACACACCCAACAGTATTCTTCAAGTTCGTTCCTGACCCTGGCTTTCTCCTCCAGCGAAAAATCTCCAAAAGTGATCTCCTCAAAGCTGATACTGGCATCCATCCCGTTGTCGATCTTCATCCCTTCATATCCTTCGTTCGTGATCGCAGGCAATACTTTCTTAATGGATGCTGAACCATTTTGTTCTGGATTGTAATAATGGAATTCCCTGAATAGTTTGAGCAGATCAATGACCCTGGGCAGAATTTCATTAACCCATCCCTCATATTCCGGAAAGTCCCGGACTAATTCCTTGAGCACCCCTTTTTCAAAAGATTCATTATAGACCACAATAGTCCCATGTGTTCCCAGAACATTTTTCAGTCGCTCCAAAAATGCTGAAAGTTGATCTGTTTTATCGTTGAATATGATGGTTTTATGATTTATTGGTTTCGCTCTCTTCCACCTGTACCTGATCAGCCAGCCTGTCTTGCTCGGCTACCCATGCCATGATCAGCTTTTTCATCAGGCTTTGAATGACTCTCTCCCATATCTTCGGGTACTTTTTCTTCAAGCCCTTTTCGATCATCTTTGCTGCGGTATGGGACATTTTGAATCGTGGGATGGTCTCAAGGTTATACCTTAAAATAGCGCTCACCTTTTGGTTGTAGATCGTTATTAGCATGCCTTCCCTTCCCTTCGCCTCCTGGTTTGCGAGCGCCCATAGTTTTTCTTTAACAAAAACATGATGCTACAAAGAGTTTATATACGAACATGTTGCATTTAATTAATATCAGTTGGCTTATTAAGTAAGTTATAGAGCATGTGGTTATTCCCCTCTGTTATTGCTTTTTTGGGTACTTTTTTGGGTAGATTGATTAAAAATAAACAGAGGTAAGAGATGTTTACAGAACAAGATAGAGATTCTCCTGTTTCAGCAGGCGGTGTACACGATGTCGCGATCGAGGGCATTGCCAGAGAAGGAGACGGTATAGCACGTATACAGGGCTTTGTGATTTTTGTGCCAGGCACAAAAGTCGGAGACCATGTAACAATAAAGATCGAGCGGGTCATGCAAAAATTTGCGATTGCAGCCCTTGCCCCGAAGAGTTAGAACAAAGGAGATATATATATGAGTTATGATAATAAAGGCGGTTCCAGCGGTGGCGGATTTAGACCCACTGGTCCGAGAAATATGCACATGGGTCCCAGAGAAATGTTCAAAGCAACCTGTGCTGACTGCAAACAGGAAACTGAAGTACCTTTCAAGCCATCTGGCGACAGACCTGTATATTGCAAGGAATGCTACCAGAACCATAGACCAAAGAGATAATAAATATAGACTAAGACGGATCTTTGCAAGAGTCCGTTATTTTTTTTTCGAGCAAAAGTAGACATCAGGTAAATTCGTTACTGTTTAAACTTATTCTTTATTAACATAACTATATCCCTTTTCGAAAGGATTACATCCTGAGAGGTAGAAAATATGATTTTAAAAGAAGATTGTAGCGATTTTGGATATTTTAAGAATGATATTACTGGAATTGGAGACGGGGAAGGAAGATTTATGAGTATCCCTAATTGTAGAATACAAAAAATGTCTCTATGCGGATGTTCTGAAACCTGCACATATTATGAAAAATGTATTCCATCCACCAAGTAATTTTTTAGATGTGTTTTTCTTTGTTTTGGCGGGAGAATATATAGATACGCCAGGTGAGATATACCTGGAAAGAGCAAGGTATCTATAAAATTTGGATATTGGAGAGTAAAACTGTGTGCGGAAATTAACTATGGATTTAGTTCCCGCACAGGCTTGAATCCATTTTAAGTATCCAATCCAGAGGACATTAGTTTTTCAAAAATCCCTTGCGCTCAAGCCAGTTGACCTGAGGAGGGCTGTATTTCCAGATTATATCGGCTTTATCATTCTGAAAAGACCATGGAACAAGAATAATTACATCCCCTTCACGTATCCATATCCTTTTTTTCATTTTACCCGGAATGCGGGTGAGCCTTACTACCCCATCCATACATCTTACACGCAGTTTATTTGCCCCCAGAAGGCTTTCAACAGTCCCCAGGATCTCATTCGCGCTTTTTTGCGGAATGCGAACCCTTGAAAATTCTTCGGGCTGCTGATTACGATTTATCGGTCTATTCAATTATACCTCATGATAATAGTCTATATTGTCTCAATCGTATGTAAAGGTTGCTGATTGTTCGGCACTGTAAAAATGTTTGGTTGCTTCTTGAATTTTATACTCACAATTTTACATCTATCTTAAATATGACTTACGGCATTCAAAGCTTATATTAAATCAGGGGGTTTTTCGTAAAAAGCTTTGGTTTTTAACAGACTTACTTACGCATGCCTTTATAGATTTGATTGAAAAAACAACATTTTAACGGAGGTTATTATGGCAGGACAATTAGCAGGACAGCAAATTTATATTCTAAGAGAAGGCAGTCAGAGGACAAAAGGAAGAGAAGCGCAGAACAATAATATAATGGCAGCCAAAGCCGTAGCAGCAGCGGTCAGGACGACCCTGGGACCAAAGGGTATGGATAAAATGCTCGTGGACTCAATGGGAGATATCATTATAACGAATGATGGTGCGACCATTCTCCAGACAATGGACATCCAGCATCCGGCAGCCAAGATGATCGTGGAAGTCGCAAAGACTCAGGATGATGAGGTCGGAGATGGCACAACAACGGCAGCAGTGCTTGCAGGTGAATTCCTGAAGAATGCTGAAGAACTTTTAGAGCAGGGTGTGCATCCAACAGTGATCGTCAGCGGATACCGGCTTGCTTCGGCAAAAGCAAAAGAGATCCTTAAAACCCTTACAAAACCAGTGACCTTTGAAGATAAGGATCTATTATTGAAGATCGCTGTGACAGCGATCACCGGAAAAGGACCTGAAGCATCCAGGGATGTTTTCGCCAGCCTTGCTGTAAATGCCATATTAGCGGTGGTTGATAAAGAGGATGGCAAATATACGGCAGATATTGAAGATATCAAAATTGAGAAGAAAGTGGGCGCCAGTGTGGAAGCATCAGAGCTGATCGAAGGCATGGTAATCGATAAGGAAAGAGCTCATTTCAATATGCCGAAGAATGTCCATGATGCCAGAATACTTCTGCTTGCCGAAGCCATCGAGATCAAAAAGACGGAAGTGAAAGCCGAGATCTCAATAAAAACACCCGACCAGCTCCAGTTATTCCTTGACCAGGAAGAACAGATGCTGCATGACATGGTCAGCAAAGTGATCGATAGCGGCGCGAATGTGGTCTTTGTTGAGAAGGGAATAGATGACATTGCACAGCATTATCTTGCAAAAGCAGGCATATTCGCAGCAAGGCGAGTAAAGAAAAGCGACATGGAAAAACTTGCTCGCGCAACCGGTGCAAAGATACAGACTGGCATGAAGGAAATAAATAAATCTGATCTTGGGAAAGCGGATCTTGTAGAAGAGAAAAAGATCGGTGATGACGCAATGACATACGTCACCGGATGCCACAATCCAAAAGCAGTCTCCATTATTCTTCGGGGCGGGACCGAGCACGTTGTAGCTGAAGCCGAGCGCGCGCTTCATGACGCATTGCGCGTAGTTGGAGTTGCGATCGAGGATGAGACACTTGTAGCCGGAGGCGGCTCACCAGAAGTTGAACTGGCTCTGCGCCTGCGAGAATACTCAGCCACATTAATAGGCAGGGAACAACTGGCAGTCGCAAAATTTGCCGATGCGCTTGAAGTCATCCCCAGAACCCTGGCTGAGAATGCGGGTCTAGACCCCATTGATATCCTTGTGGAGATGAGAAGTCAGCATGAGAAAGGCAAAATTACCGCAGGTCTTAATGTTTTCACAGGAAAAGTTGTTGACATGTGGAAAGAAGGCGTGGTCGAGCCCCTCAGGATAAAGGTTCAGGCTATCAATTCCGCTACCGAGGCAGCTACGATGATACTGCGCATCGATGATGTGCTTTCAAGCAAATCCGCGCCAGCCGGAGGCATGCCACCAGGAGGCATGGGTGGTGGAATGGGCGGCATGGATTAAGCCCCCGCTTCTATTTTTTTAAACGCATAGGAAACTGACCATGAATCAAATATCCATTAGAATTTAACCTGGCCTTGCATAGCGGAGCTAATACTTAATGAAAAGCTAATGTGACAATATCAAGCTATATATATGATTAGAATCATAATATTTATATGATGGAAAATAATAATAAAATGGGATGTTGCAGAGGTCATACTCTTAAAATGTTCAAAAATGGTACTTATAGTATTGAAACATGGAGATATTCATTGTATTCTGCATTACAACATTGCAAGGACTGACGGCAGACACCAGCGAATTTTCTCTGGAGCTCTCTTAGCAACTGTAAAGCAAAGCAGAAAAAAAACATTTTATAGAGGTGCATTTTAATGGCACGTTAACGGGGTAGGTATGCAGATAGGAACCAGTAATGAAAAATTAATCGAGGAGAGAAGAAGAGAACTCTGGGAAAATACGGATTTTCTAAGGGCTGTATTTGAGAATCTCACAGGATATGGAGTTATTGCAGCTGATTTTGATGGGAATGTGATTGCCTACAACAAGGGTGCTCACAAAATCTACGGTTATGCCCCTGAAGAAATTATCAATAAAGAAAATATAATTATATTCTATACAAAAGAATTTATAGATATGGGGGGATTGCAGATGGTGGTAGATTTTCTATTAGGGAAAGGGAGTTTCTCTTATGAAGCAGAAATGGTTAGGAAGAATGGTGAAAAATTTCCTGCAAAAGTCCAGTTCACACTGACCAAGGATAAGAATGGAAAGCTGGTGGGTTTTGTGGAACTTGTCGAGGACTTAAGCGAACTCAAGCGAACAGAAGAATTATACTTAGAGAACATGCGCCTTCTGGTTGCAAATAGAGCAAAATCGGAATTTCTGGCCGTTATGAGCCATGAGCTCAGAACCCCTCTGAATTCTATTATTGGATTTTCAGAACTCTTAAAGCATGGTGATTTAAATGAAAAAGAGGGGCATTTTGTGGAAAATGTTCTAATAAGCGGTAAACACCTGCTCAGCCTTGTCAACGGTATTCTCGACCTGGTCAATATAGAGACGGGGAAAGTGGAACTGGTATTAGAGAAAATGTCTGTGCCTTTGACCATAGATGAGAGCCTTCTAATGATAAAATCAAATGCTGAGAAGCATAATATAATACTTAAAAAAGAAATCGACCCTGAATTAGATCATATTGTTGCTGACAGACAGAAGTTCAAGCAGATACTGCTCAATCTTCTTGACAATGCAGTGAAATTCAACAAGCCAGCTGGAGGGATTGTCACAGTATCAGCGAAAAAAGTAGGGGATATGGCGATGATCTCGGTCTCAGATACAGGGATAGGGATTAAAGAAGAAGACATGGAAAAACTATTTAAAGAATTTGAGCAACTTGATAAAGGGACATCCAGAAAGTACGGCGGGACCGGGCTCGGATTGACTATTTCAAAGAAGCTGGTAGAACTGCATGGTGGTAAAATCAAGATTGAGAGCAAGTATGGAGAAGGGAGCACCTTTGCCTTTTCAATCCCGCTCGTGACGACGAAATGAAAAAATGGAATAATTATATCTCTTTAACCCCAAGGAAAGCGCTCTCAATAATCATTACACCAGTTTCTATTTTGAAAATAACTGTTCTGCCATGCTCTCCGCCAGTATCGCTGGCCAGGAGAGGGATGTTCATCTCCTCTAGTTTTTTTTTCACCGCTTCCACGTTTTGTGCTCCTATATTGTTATTCTTATCTCCAAAATGGAACATACATGCTCCTCCTGCTATTTTTGCTTCCATTCTCCTTTGAAGGCACCCCAGTTTGAGCATTTTCCGAACAGCAATTTCAATAGCAGAATCCGCAAATTTCAGTGGTTCTTCTTTATTCTGTGATTTCTTAATGCTGGGAAGCATTACATGGGCAAGGGCGCCAATTCCTATTACCGGGTCACGTAAAGAGATCGCAACGCATGATCCAAGACCCAATGTTATGAGCACATCTTGATTACAAGTAACAGCAAGTTCTGCGATTCTAACATATGTAATTTCTCTTCTCATAATGACAATTTATTTCTCTGCTATCCTTTTTATCGCATCCAGTATCTTTGAGATAGACAGAGGGTCGGTGAAAATGAGTATTTTTCCATTTACTTTTTCAGAGTGTATGACAAATTCTGTTTTCAAAAACAATACATCATCCGCATCCTGGCTCATCACACCTATTAGCTGATTGATGATCGCATCGCCCATATCATATGCCTGTAAAGGTGGCGAGAGACCTATCTCAATTTCCAAAAAATTTGAAAGAGCAGAAATGTATGTACCGTTCATTATGTTCGCAAGTTCTTTCATGACTGATTGTTCCATTTCATCAAATGTGTCCGTTTCTTTTTTCTCGCCCATCACCAGTTCTATTAATGACTTTGCACTATCTTTCAAGAGCAAGAGCAGAAGAAAACCTCTGCAATCTCCTTTCAATTCCTGTATTACTCCGATCATGGGTTTTTCACTTTTTATAATGTGAGGTACCTTTATCAAAGGAATAAATTTCATATCAGGCAGTGAAATCTCCACTTTCTGATTAACCATTTTGGCAAGAGATGTAGTCGCCTGTCCGATCCCGATGTTTCCCAATTCTTTTAGCGCATCTTTCTGAAATTCTGTAAGTGTTTTTTCTTTATCCATAGAATCATCTGATTTTCCGATATATCCTTTCTTTCAAACTAACAGGTTCAAGCAAATCACATGCAGGTCCAACCAGCATCTCTGTTTTCCCCATCACAAAATATCCACCATCATTAAGTGAATCATAGAACTTCAAACATAACCTTTCCTGCAATTTCTTGTCAAAATATATGGCAACATTTCTGCAGAATATAATATCGAATCCGAACATCGCCGGGCCTGAGATCATATCATGGTGTTTGAAACGTAACATCCTCTGAATATCTTCTCTTAACTTGTAATTATCATTATTTTTAATAAAAAACTGATCGATTCTCTTTTTATCAATTTTTTCAAGTTGTTTTGGGTGGAATACAGCACCTTCAGCTTTGTTAAGAGAGTCATCGTCTATATCAGTGCCCAGGATCGAAATAGTATATCTCTTTGCTAATATGCCAAGAAACTCGATAAGCATGATCGCTATGGAATATGGTTCTTCGCCGTTTGAGCATCCAGCACTCCAGACCTTTATGAACCTGTTCTCTCCTTTAGCTTTAATGAGTTCCGGGAGTACAAGATTCTGGAATGCTTCATATGTTTCGGGGTTTCTGAACAATTCCGTGACATTAACGGTTAATGTCTCTCTTTAGCTTTAATGAGTTCCGGGAGTACAAGATTCTGGAATGCTTCATATGTTTCGGGGTTTCTGAACAATTCCGTGACATTAACGGTTAATGTCTCTTTTAATTTCCTGGATTCTTCTTCGTCAGCAAGAAGAATCTTAGCATATTCTTTATATGATCCTGAATGGTTCACTCGCAATCTGGCTGCCAGCCTCCGTTTCAGATGGGCCTGTTTATATTCATCACAATTAAAACCGATCTTTTTCTTTATAATGGCTTTTAGGTCTGTAAATTCTTTTTCATCCTCACATATCTCTATAGAATCGAAAAATGCCGTCATAACAAAGTCCCCACATCCAGTATCAAAGCAACATTCCCATCGCCCATTATCGTTGCGCCAGCGAAACCTTTCAAACCCTTTAAAAAACGGTTATCGAGGTTCTTGATGATTATTTCCTGCTTGCCGATAAGACCGTCTACAACAAGCCCGACGTTGATACCATTCATTTCGACCACAACTACGATAAGTTCGTTGGAACCATTGCTATCTAACCCAAAAAGCTTATGCAGCCTTACAAGAGGCAGTACTTCGCCTCTGACCATTACAACTTCTTCAGATCGTATGGTCTTGATCTGATCTTTTCTTATCGCAACATCTCTTATCACGTTGGATATCGGGATCGCATAGATATCCTTGCCTACCTTCACCATCTGTGATTGAATGATCGCAACAGTAAGAGGCAATTTGAGCGTTATTTTTGTACCTTTACCTACCATTGATTCGATCTTTACTGTTCCACCCATGCTTTCGATTTTTGTCTTGACCACGTCCATACCCACCCCCCGACCTGATACTTCAGTTACCTTCTCAGCAGTGCTAAATCCCGGAAGATATGAAAAGTTGAGCACTTTTGTATCAGAGAGCTCGGCGACTTCTTCTTTTGTCATTGTACCCTTCTTTACCATAACTTCCCTGAACTTTTCAGGATCCATACCTTTCCCATCGTCTTCAATTTCTATAATAACATAACTTTTCTCACGTCGGGCGGTTAATGTAATTGTTCCCATGGAGTTTTTCCCCTGCTGTTTTCTGATCTCAGGGGGTTCTATGCCGTGATATATGCAGTTCCGAAGGATATGGACAAGAGGGTCACCAACGTCATCCAACACTGCCCTGTCAAGTTCAATATCACTACCTGTCATAATGAACTCAATCTCTTTATCCTCCTTTCTTGCAAGATCCCTGACCATCCTCGGGAACCGGTTAAATATCTGTTCCAGGGGTACCATTCTGGAAGCCATGACCTCTTCCCGGATATCATTAGTCAACCGGTCAAGACTTTCAAGAGTCTCTTCAAGAATATGAAAATTATTTTCGGATGCGAGCTGCATCAACCGTATTTTATTTATTACAAGTTCCCCAACAAGGTTCATCAATGAATCGAGGCGTTCGATGCCCACTCGCACGGTCTGGACACTTTTTACCGCATCTCTATTCCTTTCTTTCTCTTCTTTTTTATCTTTGATCACTGACACAGCAGGCTGCCCTTCTTTCGGTATTACCTCAACTTTTGAGATTTCGGATATCCTTTTTATTGCATTCTCCAGTTTTTGGACCAGAGGAGAAATATCACATTGTGCAGAATCTTCAGGTGCCTCAACCATTTTTTCAAGCATATCAAAGCTTTCAAACAGAACGTCGATTGCCTCAGGATTGACCTTCATTTCATTCTTACGAATCCTGTCCATCAAGTTTTCCATCTTATGGGTAAGTTCAGCAATATTAGTGTACCCCATGGTCGCTGACATTCCTTTCAGAGTATGTGCAGCCCTGAAAAGGACATTGATCGTTTCACCGTTTTGCTGGTCCTTCTCAAGACTCAAGAGTGCATCATTCATTGTCCGAAGATGTTCTGCAGATTCAACAGCATACATTTCCTTATATTCAACCATATCGTCCATAGAGATCCATCTAAGTATTCTGTACTATTCCTTCCGCAATCAGATTGATAGGCAGGATATAATCTGCCAGTTCTTGCTCAATAATCGCCCTTGGCATGCCATAGATCACACAGGTTGACTCGTCCTCTGCAATTACCTTGCCTCCTGCCTGTTTGATTTTCCTTATACCCTTCGAACCATCTGAACCCATGCCTGTGAGGATCACAGCGAGCGCATCTTTCCTATATATTTGCGCTACAGAATTGAGGAGAACGTCCAAAGATGGTCTTACCCCATTAACCTTTTCATCCCTGTTCAGGGAGATTACTTCAACTGTTTTGCCATTAATTTTTTGCTGTTTCACTATCATATGATAGTCACCAGGGGCTACAAGAATGGTACCAGGCTCTACATGATCTCCTTCTTTAGCTTCTCTCACTTTGATCAAAGACTGCTTGTCCAGTCGATCTGCAAGTGATTTTGTGAACCCCTGGGGCATATGCTGGACAACCAGGACTGCCGCATCAAGGGTCTGTGGGAGTAAAGGTATTACCTGCTGGAGTGCACGTGGTCCTCCGGTTGAAGTGCCTATTACGACAATTTTTCTGGATCTCTCATTCTTGACCATCTCAGGTTCTAGTTTTTCCTGTAACTTCACTTTTTTGATAAAACCAGGATTGGCTGTTTTTACCCCCGCAGCAGCTTTCACTTTCTTTATCAGTTCGTCTTTGAAACTGGTGATATCAAGGCTTATGCTGCCAGATGGTTTTTGAAGGAAATCCACAGCTCCGTATTGAAAGGCAGTAATCGTCATATCTGCTGAGTTTTCAGTGCTCAGAATAATAACTGGCGTAGGACACTCGCTCATGATATATCCCAGTGCTTGCAAGCCATCGAGAACTGAAAGTTCTATTTCCATTATGATAACATCTGGTTTGAGCCTGCTTACTTTTTCTATAGCATCCTTCCCGTTATATGCTTTCCCGATAACCTCTATCTCAGGAGCTGATACCAGCATTTCTGTGATGATTTTCCTCATAAGCGCAGAGTCATCCACGACCAGTACTTTTATTCTTGACATTTATTTTGACCTACTGCAGATTCTTGGTTATGCATTCCAGGACTTTTGCAGCATCAAACGGCTTGACGACGAAATCTCTCGCCCCTATCTTGATAGCATCATTTACTAACGATTGCTGGCCTATGGCACTGCACATTACAATTTTTGCATTCTTATCGAGTGCCATGATATGTTTCAAACATTCGATTCCATCCATATTTGGCATTATTATATCAAGCATCACCAGATTTGGTCTATGCTCTTTGTATTTGGACACGCCGTCCAAGCCATCTACTGCTTCTATCACTTTGTTTCCTGTGGGCGCTATGATTTTTTTCAGTATCATTCGCATGAATGCTGCATCATCCACGATCAATATTTCACCAGGCATTTTCCTCCTTCTAAATATTTATTTATATCTTTATATTATTCAATAGACATTCCTGACTAATAAATGATTCTATCTCATTATGAGCTGCATCAAGTTTTTTTCTCAAATTATCGAGAAATTGTTTTATGGTCGGGTCATTATCAGTTGGATAAATCTGCCTCAAGAGAACGAGAAGTTTCCTGTCGATAATGCTCTGCTTTATTATCCTGATATTTTCCATTATATGACTAAGGATTTCTTCTCTATCCCTGGTGTTCTTCAGGTTCTCGATACATCTATCGAGGATACGCGGAACTTCCAGGGCATCTTTCACTGCCATTTGCAGACCATCCAAGGTTACCGGTCTCATTATGTAATCACAGAGTACAGAAAGGCGCGGAAAATCTTCTATTCGAGGTTGCTTTGCTGTAATTACAATTATAGACGTATCAGGTTTGAATTTTTTTATCTTTTCAATTAAGTCCCAACCCTCCATATCCTTGAGTTCAACATCGATCAATATCAGATCCGGAATATATCTTTCCAGTGTCTGGAGGCACTCCTTCCCTGTATACGCCATATTTATTATGTACTTTTCAACATCCATTGATACCATTTCAGCAAAAAGGTTAGCTAGATCAGGTTCGCTGTTGACAATCAGGATGGAACTTGGACTTTTTGTCATTCTAAGTATCATTTGGTTATCACACAGTTATGAGTATTAGTGGGATGAATTTCACAAACCCCCAAAAAGCCTGATTTTTAACTTTCGATATGCATCGGTTGATCCAGATTTTGGATAATATCTTGATTTGAAATTTTTTTGTGAATGGTTAGAATTGCTTCTTCTGAACTGATTGCTTCTGTAATTCCCATATAAATGGATGCCGGGTATATCATTAAAATGCTTATTTTTTGTGGATTTTTATTTTTTGAGAAGAACATTGCTACGAGAATGGCACAGAACTTATTGATTTCTTGATCCATGCCTGTTATTTGGATTCCAACCTTTCCATCATCACTGCTGAATGTCACCTTTACCGGCCAGTTAAGGAACGATAGTTCTTCATCGAATATATTATTCAGATTTTGAACGTCATATATATTGATATCATCAATATTGATATCATCATGTCGGGTGAAGAGCTGCGTGGCGTTGTTCAATGATGGAAGACAGGTTTTTCTATCTGCCAATAACCACCGGAACATCGTGAGAGGGATGGTAATGCCGTAGATGCGATGCAATGTCTGTTCCTTTACACGATTTTTCTCTTTCAAAAGGTCCCTTGCCTTTTCAAGACTTCCCATATTCTCTGTAACAAAACCCGTGAAATCAATGATATCACGCATTGCAGCGGACAGATTACCTTGATGTTTTTTCAGTAAAGGATCAAGAAGTCTCAGATGTGCATCACTAATTGATACATTCTTTCTCAACATTTTTTCACCTTAAATAAACAATATTTATGATTATGATTATAAGCATAATTAGTATTTAAACCTTCCTTTTCAAAAGAAATAATTCACACTTTTTTCACAAATCTGTATATAGCCTGGTGATTTCATTTTTAAAATATAATAATTTTCGAAAATGTTAGAGGTCAATATGAATTTAATGGACATTATAGATAAAGCAAATGAACTGACCCTCAATAAGTTCAAATTTGGGATGAAAATAGCTTATAGCTTTTTTGTAGTCGATGTATTGATGCTCATGGTCGGTTACATTGGGCTTTATGGTGAGAGCATCAGAACCATCATAGACCCAAACATTATGCTTTTTTTCTTCATGATTTTTGCAATAGTTTCTTCTATCCTGATGTGCATTGGCTTAACCCGTTCTATCATCATACCTGTGAACTATATTCTCCATGCTTCTAATGAACTTGCAGAAGGAGACCTTACAATACAGATAAAGAGCGATTCTAAGGACGAACTTGGACAAATCTCTATGGCTATTCAGGCAGTAGTCGACAACTCAAAAGACGTCCTTCGAAAGGTACGGAACTCTTCAATAATTGTTGCCTCCACAGCCCAGGGACTCTCTGCATCAAGCGAGGAGCTGAAAGCATCCACTGACCAGATTTCCACTACATCTCATGATATCGCAGCAGACGTAACCGCGCAGTCTACCAAGGTGGTAGAGATCAGCCGTGCCATGAAAGATATGTCTGAGAGCGTACAACAGGTTGCGGAAAATGCTCAGAAAGCAGCTGAAGGGGCAAATAATGTTAGCAAAACGGCGCAGGAAGTCGGAAAAATGTCAGATGTGGTATCAGGTAAGATGTCCGAGATACGGTCAAATGTTGATAAGTCATCTTCAATAATTAAAGAGCTTGATACCAAATCCCAGCAAATTGGTGAAATTATCGAAATGATAACAAATATTGCGGATCAGACAAACCTTCTTGCTCTGAATGCGGCCATTGAGGCAGCGCGCGCTGGTGAATATGGAAGGGGTTTTGCGGTCGTTGCAGATGAAGTACGCAAACTTGCTGAGGAATCGAGAAATGCATCAGGCCAGATAATAAGGATCATAAAAGAAATTCAGCAGGGCACAAAAAATGCCGTATCAAGCATGGAGCAGGGCACGAAATCGGTAGATGAGGGGGTAAAGACAATAAATGAAGCGATCTCGTCCATCAACAGCATTGTTCAGGCTGTAGGGGGCGTGGCATCCATGATGCAGGAGATCGCTGCTGCAACACAAGAACAGTCAGCCTCTGTAGAAGAGGTCACTGCTTCAGTAGAGGACGTATCTGCCTTGAGCCAGGAATCTGCTGCCAGTACAGAGGAAGCTTCAGCTGCGGCACAAGAGCAGACGGCATCAATGGATCAGCTGGCAAATGCAGCTCAGGAACTGGCAAACCTGGCAAACGAACTATTAGCTGAGGTCGGGAAATTCAATCTTGGAGACGTATCCTCTTTTGAACAAGCAAAAGCACATGTAAAATATGAACCCAGGGGATCAGCAAAAAAAGTAACATCAGCACAGCGGAGAGAAACGCTCTTCAAACGTGAACCTAAATATATAAAGGGTTATGATAAAATTGAGAAAAAAACAATTGAAAGCGAGTTCAATGATGCTTATTAAGATGTGGAATGAATGATAGATTTGCATACAAATTTGATGAAGAAAACAAATACCCCTGGAGAACTCCAGCTCGTCATCTTTAATATTGGATCAGAGGAGTTCGGTATTGAGATCAAGAAGGTACAGGAGATCATCCGAATGCCCAACATCACCGAGATTCCCAGGGCACCATCTTTTGTTAAAGGTGTGATAAATCTCAGAGGGCGAATTATTGTTGTGATAAGCCTTAATGTCATATTGGGTATAGGGTGCAGGGAATACAATGCGAATACTCGCATAATAGTAGTAGACATCGATAGTACAGTGATGGGTTTCATAGTGGAATCTGTGAGTGAAGTCCTGCACATATCCAGTAAAGATGTGGAACTTCCGTCACCTTTAATTACAAGCAAGATACAGTCAGAATATATTGAAGGTGTTGGTAAACTCGATGATCGGTTGTTAATTTTGCTGAACATTGACAAGATGCTCAATGCAGAAGAGCTTAAAAAAATCCATAGTATATCACCAGAAAGTGAGGAATAATGTGCATTATTTTAAAAACGTTCCATGGGTCAGGGGGTTAGCATTCCCTATCATTTCAGGTAGATGATATACGGACCCCTATAATGTATCGTGAAGTTTAGGAAAAATAGAACCTCTGGACCGGACGTTCAAATTTTCGTCATATTAATATCAACAAGATACTTAAATATTTTTCAATTTTAATGATTAATCATAAATGTAATGATTAATATTAATAGAAATAATATAAGAATGTACAACTATATATATGAGATAAACATGGAAAGAGCAAGATACCTGCTAAGTACTGACGAAATATTAGAAGAATGGCATTCATGCACACTGATATGAACGAAAATGAAGCCTTGATCAAGGCTGAATTTGAGATATCTAAAGAATATCACATACCATTGCTTGATATCAAAAAGTTGTTGGGAGTGAGATTCATTTCCACTGGACTGGTTGAGAATAGAGAATAAGACCCCGGAAAAAGACCCCTGGGAGACCCAGAAAGACCCCGGAATTAATTCCGGGGAATTCCGGGGAATTCGGGGACTATTAAAAAGAAGTGAATAAATATGGTTAAAAAATCTGAAGAAAGAAAAGATATCCACAAAGAAGATATCCACACAGAAAAAAATAATAGTTCCAAGACCTGCGAAGACAGCTACACAGCAGTCTCAAAAATGTGGGAAGATTCCTACTTAAAGCTCTACAAGCCCTGGTTCGAATCCACGGAAGCGCTTTTCGGGAAGGCATTTGAACTCTCAAAGGATGCTGCACCTGAAACATATAAGGAATTTTATGGTGAATGGATGAAAACCTCACAGAACAGCCTCGGTAAATTTTATCAGATCCCGACCCTGGAATCCAATAAGGAAACATTTGAGAAACTGCTTGTTAGCGCAGAGGAATCGAATAAGATCTACACTTCAATGATCGCAGAATTAAATGAGAATTCCAGAGCGACACGCGAAGTACTCCAGTGCGAAGCAGATCCTGCAAAATATAAAGAAGTCTACGATATGTGGATCAAGTCCTATGGAAAAATGCTCAACGAGCTTCTTACACTGCCAATGAGGCAAAATATGAAAGAGATCTTTGAGAACATCACAGGCACACCTGATATCTATTCAGAGGCATTTGAGCAGATGTCAAAAATATGGAAAGATTCATACGCGAAGCTATACGTGCCGTATACTGACTCCATGCTGAAACTTTCTATGAAATCAGCAGATATTTCCCGTGGGAATGCGAGTCCTGAATCCTATAAGGAATTTCATACCTTATGGATGAATACATTTCAGGAGCTCTATGGCAGGTTATTTGATACCCAGTCCATGAGACCCTCAAAGGAAATATTAGAGTATTTCGAGCATAGCGGAAGCGTTAATCTGAACCTCTACAAGTCCTGGACAGCAACCCTTGGAAAACTGTATGGAAAGGCATTTGATAATTTCTTTGAGAACACGCCCACATTCAGCCCGTTCGCTGAGATCATGGAGCCTGTGAAGGATGCAGCAAAGATATACACAGATACATTTAGCAACATGTCAAATATCTGGGTAAAATCTTATCAGCCTTCCAAAGACGCGGTTTAAGATTGGAGAAATCCAATCTTAAATATAGAAAAAACCGTTATATATGAGGAAGACAGTATTAGTAGTGCTAAATCTGGCTGATGTTGATTATCGAAATAGTGGGAAAACCAATCATGACAGAACTGCCGGTTTAGGATGAAATAAATTAGAGAAGTGTGAAATTATGGTCAAGAAAACAGAAGAAAAAAAAGACTTGAATGAAGAGAAGATTTTCAAGACATGGGCTGACAGTTATACAGCAGTTTCAAAAATTTGGGAGGATTCCTACTTAAATCTATACAAGCCCTGGATTGAATCCACAGGAGATATGCTCGAGAAGACATCTCTTCTCTCAAAAGAAGCGACACCACAGAAATACAGGGAATTCTATGATGAATGGATTAAAACATACCAGAATACTTTTGGTAAATTTTATCCGA
>Ga0180732_1001117_pt1 | contig 17792 bp, 13 predicted proteins | sample KR11_01MetaG_FD_148674 | JGI IMG/M metagenome (GOLD analysis project Ga0180732, IMG submission 148674) | Groundwater microbial communities from the Olkiluoto Island deep subsurface site, Finland - KR11_0.1 MetaG | ecosystem: Environmental > Aquatic > Deep subsurface > Groundwater | place...
CCCGAAAGGCAAGATCCCCCATGGTCAATATCGTGGGTGACCATGCCACCTATCATAAATCCAATGAAACCCCGTTGAGGTCCGATGTTGAAAGCATTGCCCGGCCGATCTCCCATTGGGTGCGAACCTCATATCATCCCGATGTCATCGCCTGGGACGGGGCTGAAGCTGCCGCGGAAGCCAAAAAAGCGCCGGGGCACATTGCCACCCTGATTCTTCCCGCGGATGTTTCCTGGAGTGAGAGCAAAAGCCAGCCCCCGAAAATGTCCCTGGTTCAAAGGCCTCCACGGGTTGCTCCGGAAAAAATTCGAGACCTTGCCTCCATCCTGTCTTCCGGTGAACGAGCATTTATCCTCATGAGCGGAAAAGCCCTTCGACAAAAAGGATTGCAGGCGGCGGCCCGCATCGCCGCAAAAGTAAAAGCAGAACTTTACTGCGACACGTTTATCAGCCGATTGGAACGCGGGGCGGGAGCAGCCAAAATCAATCGATTGCCGTATTTCGCGGAACAATCTTCCAAGCGGTTTGAAGGCATCCAACATTTGATTCTGGTGGAAAGCTCTCGTCCCGAGTCCTTCTTCGCCTATCCCAACAAACCCACGAGGTTGATTCCCGGCGACTGCCAGGTGCACATCCTGGCCACCCCGGAAGAAGACAGCATCCAGGCCCTTTGCGATCTGGCGGAAAAGATGGGTGTAAGCCATGGGGATTATCCGACATACACGCCCTTTCGTCCTGAATTGCCCACCGGCGAACTGAACCCCATGTCTGTTGCCGCAACCATCGGAGCCCTGATGCCGGAAAACGCCATTGTCTGTGATGAGTCCGGAACCTCGGGCGGGGGGTTGATGAAACTCACGGGAGGGGCGCCAAAGCACGACTGGCTGAATATGACCGGCGGCTCCATCGGTCAGGCTTTGCCCTTGTCCGTTGGGGCCGCCGTGGCCTGCCCGGATCGGAAGGTCATCTGTTTAAGCGGGGACGGCGGGGCCATGTATACCATCCAGTCTTTGTGGACCCAGGCCAGGGAGAACCTCGATGTGGTGAATGTGATTTTTGCCAACCGGGCCTATGCCATCCTGACCCAGGAACTTAAAAGGGTCGGGGTTGAAAATGGCATTGAATTCATCGACCCCCTGTTTCAACTGGATCACCCGAAACTGGATTTTTGCCAACTCGCAAACGGCATGGGGGTAAAAGCTTTTCGTGCCACCACCGCGGATGAATTCAATGTGCATTTTAAAAATGGCGTAAACACCAAAGGTCCCATGCTCATTGAAGTCGTGTTATAATTCCGAATCGCGTCCATCCTTACATTGGCCAAATCAGCCATTTGAGGATGGACACCAGCTAGGGCCGCCCGATCCACGTGGCCAAGGCTTTTGCCGCCAACTCCCCTTTGGAATTGTAAACCGCGGTTCCTGCCAATAGTTTCCGGCCTTCTGTGGAAACCGCCCATCCAGCAACCACACAGGGGTCATCGACCTTTATGGGAAGGGTAATTTCACCAATGAGTCGGCCCAGCAAACCCGGATGACTGTCTGCCAAGTCCATGGCGGCAAAAGCACCGGGGCAATCCAGAGCTGTCCATATGAATTCCGAACGGACATTGCCGTATTCATCCGCCAGTTCTTCTCCAGGAACCCAAGGTGCTGCAATCAAGTCTTTTCCGGGGATGCGACCCGGATGAATTTTTAAACCATATTCATCTTCTCTTTCCGCGCCGCAACAAAAGCAGGTGGGGTGAATCCCCAGATACATTCGGCCATTAAATGAATTCTTTTGAAGGGCCCGGGATGTTCCGGAGGCTGAAAGGGCAAGATCAAATCCAGGAAAGTCCGGTATATCCAGATCCAATTTCCCCGGCTTTCCCTCCACCACAATATCACCATTGGACAGGATGCAAACACTTCCATCATCCTGTCCAACAATGGATAATTCACAACCCAAAGGTGTAGGTCTCCGAATCCAAACATCCGCTGGCCCCTCAATGAATTTGGCCAACAGGCCACTGACATATCCCCCATTGGCGATTTTAGGGGGGCCGTTATACCGTTCCTCAATGGTTACGGTTCCAAGGTTTTTTCCGGTTCTTTTTGTGTGTTGTTTTTCCATTCCCGCTCCATAGGATAATGTGATATCGAGATCGTTTTTCAAGGGTTCATCTTCAGGCCATCCAACCGAGGATTCCGAAAAAGGCAAGTGTCGCCAAAAGCATTATGATGGTGATGGGACGGTTGACATGGTCCCCGACCCATGTGCGGTTACCGTTAAGAATCAAGAGCGCAACTGCAAGCAGGGGAATAAATGCAGCCCCGATGATGGAATAAAGTTTTTGCACTTCTTTAAAACTCATGAACAAGCCGATCATGGGGAAGAATGCCATGGCCCAGAGGTAAAGGCGGTAGGGAAGGATTTTTGTCAGGTCCCGGGAGACATCCGCATCGGTTTGTTTGACGAACAGGGTCCAAATATCAGCAAACAAATAGGGGACCGATTGCCACACCCCCAGCAAGCTGCTGAACACAGCGCTGAAGGCCCCGATTAAAAACAACCATCGACCCAACAAACCCAGGGGTTCTTGCAGGCGATCGGCCAGGATCGCCAGCAATCCGGCCCCTTGTCCTTCTACTTTTATGGTGCTTCCGATAATCACCATGGCCAACCCAAAGAGAACCGTCATAATGTAGCCGACCGCCAAATCAATGCGGCAGGTTTGAATGGCCTCCGGTCCGGTTCTCCCTTTTTCCCGAATCCAGTACCCGTAGCAAAGGATCGTGAGTGTGCCGCCAACCCCGCCGATAAGGGCAATTGTCCAGGGGATGCCTGATCCCTGAAAATCGGGGATCGTGGGGATGAAAAGTCCGGCCATAACTTCTTGGGTTCCCGGCCATACCAGTGCGGCCGTGAGCACCACGGTGAAAACCATGATGCCCACACAAATTCCCATGACTTTTTCAAATAGCCCAAACCCGCCGGCCAATACCAGACCCAGGCCCAGGAGGCTGGATAAAATGCCAAAAAATAGCTTGCCGTTGGCTGCCACTTTAAAGATGGGAATCATGGCATGGAGGGTTATGCCGCAGGCACCCATGAGTGCCGAGCCCACAAAAAAAGACCACAGCAGCAAATAGGGCAAAAACAACCAGCCGATAATTTTCCCTAAGCGGTACGCAACCCCTTCAAGAAACGTCTGCCCCGTGGCAAGCTGCCATCGCGCCAAACCTTCGGTCAAAATAAACTTCATGAATCCACCCGCCACTACCGCCCACAAAATGGCCACTCCCAGCAAGCTTCCCGAAAGACTTGCCGTGGCCAGATCACCGGCACCCACGCCCGTGGCCGCCACTAAAAAGCCAGGCAATATAATAGCCAGCAAGTCGGAGAGTTTTCCAGAGTTTTGTTGCTTCATCAGTTGATCCCATTCATCTTTGGGGTTTATCTTGGCGGCCAATCCCTAATGGTTAGGGCCAAATGATAAAAATTGCTACATTACGTGCAAGCACACCGTCAAGTAAAAAAAATGATGTTAAGGAGTCGGATATCCGATATGATGGATTTTCTCTGGTTCCAGGGATTGTCCATTTCTTGGAAAATACCATGGGATTCAAAAAACCTGCTTTGCAATCGGTTGTATTTTTTAGTATAAGCCAAAAGATGATAAATGGGCAGCAGGGTGGATAAAGGTGGAAAAAGAAGTTAACCACATTGATAAAATTTTTGAGAAGATCATCTATTCCGAAACCGGAGCACCGGGGGAGGAATTCGACGATTGTACGTTCATTCATTGCAATTTCTCCAACAGCGATCTGTCTGGTGCTGTTTTTGTGGATTGCCGTATGACGGACTGCGATCTGAGCATGGTCAAGGTTAGTCAGACCATGATACGGAATGTGGCCTTTATAAACTGCAAGGTGGTTGGGGTCGACTTCAGTAAATGTCTCTCCTTACTGCTTGAAGTGAATTTTGAGAAGTGTTGCCTGGATTATTCCATTTTCACCAGGAACAAACTCAGCAAAACCACTTTCAAAGAATGTGTGATCAAAGACGCGGACTTCACGGAAGCCGACTTGACAGGCGCCTGCTTTGACGACTGCGAGCTGCTGAATACTGTTTTCCATCGCACGGACTTGAGTGAAGCTGATTTCAGGACATCTCGCAATTACACAATCAACCTGGAAAAGAACAGGGTCCGCAAAGCAAAGTTTTCTTATGATGGAATCGGTGGTCTGTTAAGACAATACGATATTCTCATAGAATGATAAACCTATGCATCAAGGGTTGCAGGGAGGGTTGCCCCCCGCCCTGAAGGCTTAAACAACAGCATTGAAAATGACTGAAGGAAAAAAGGAACCCATAACCCATTAACGGAGCCTTGGCAAATTCAAGGAGTAATAAAAATGTCTTCAAAACCATTGCGTGTTGAAAAAATAGGCGGAACGTCCATGTCCCGCTTTCCGGAAATTATCAATAACATTATTCTTCGTGATCCGGAGGATGTCTATAACCGGATTTATGTGGTCTCTGCTTATGATGGGGTAACCAACGAGTTACTGGAGCATAAAAAGACAAAAGTGCCTGGAATCTATAAAAAATTCAAGGACCACGAAGCATACAAAACTGCCATGACCGAACTGAAAAAAAAACTCTGCCGGCTTAACGAAGACTATGTTGGCGCAGGCCTGAATTTGGAGCAGGCCAACACTTTCATCGACAACCGCATCGATGAATCCGTTAATCTCCTAAAGAGCCTGGACACTGTCATATCTTCAGGATACGTCAATCGGAACGAACTGCTTTTGGCGGCCAGAGAATTGCTGGCTTCCCTGGGTGAAATGCATAGCGCTTTTAATTCTGCGAATATCCTTCAACATCGAGGCTATCATTCCACCTTTGTCGATTTAAGCGGTTGGCAGGACGACCGGGGACTATCCATTGATAATCGCATCCGGGATGCATTCGCCAATATCGATCCGTCCCGGACCATCTGTTTTGCTACCGGGTATACCAAAGGGGTCGAAGGGATTATGCGGGAATTTGACCGGGGTTACTCGGAAGTAACTTTTTCTAAAATCGCTGTATTGCTCAAGGCGAGTGAAGCTGTTATTCATAAGGAGTTCCATTTAAGTTCCGGAGATCCTAAAATCATCGGCGAAGATAAAATTCACCCGGTGTGCAACACGAATTATGATGTGGCTGATCAGCTCGCGGATGTGGGAATGGAGGCGATTCACCCCAAGGCATCCAAACCTCTTGAAAACAACAATATCCCCATACGGGTGAAAAATGCCTTTGAACCGAACCATGATGGCACGTTGATCACCAAAGAATATATCTGCATAGACTCCAAGGTGGAGATTGTTACCGGATCGAACAGTGTGGTTTGTCTGGAAGTCCATGAGACCCAGATGGTAGGTGAGGTCGGTTTTGACCTTCAAATCATGCAAATATTATATGACCACAAGGTGTCCTATATCGCCAAAATGACCAACGCCAACTCCATTGGAATGATTATCAACGAGTCAGACTGTGCCCCTGAATTGATTCAGGATCTTGAGAATAAGTTCCAATCTGTGAATTATTTCAAATCCGCCATTGTGTGTGCCATCGGGTCCAATATTGCCAGACCCGGCATCCTGGCCCGGGCAGCCACAGCCCTTGCAGATGATAAGATTAATGTTCTGGCCGTGTCCCAGACCTCCCGCCAGACCAATATGCAGTTTATCGTGGAGCGGGAAGATTTCAATGGGGCTCAGAGAGCGCTTCACAGGTCGCTTTGTGAGTGAAGTTTGCATACATCCTAAGTCATCACCTGAGTCTTGCACGCGTCTTAGGGTTTCATCTGCAAGGCATTTAAGGGCGAAGCCATAGTAGCCTATTGCGAGCCCTTAATAACACAGCAGATGGAAGCCTAAGTTGCGCCCGTAGTGTGAAAATTAAAAGAGCCTAATATAATTTTTGAATTTACCGGCCAGGGGCTTCATTTTGCTTATGCAATTTGTTCGAATAGCCGAATGATAAGCCTTTACGAGTCTATCTTTCATTTTCATGATAGATTCAGGTATCATGTTGGGCATGGTGATAAGGCGGAAAGCATACGAACCGATATCGACATTAATGACGAATTGCTTGCACGAACCTTTTCCGTAGCAAAGGAGATATACCATGAACTTTGAAAACAGTCTGACGAAATTACTGGGCGTAAAATACCCCATTATTCAAGGTGCCTTTGGCTGGCCGGGAACCGGGACATCGGACATTGCCGTGCCGGTTGCAGAGGCCGGGGGCCTTGGGATTTTGACCACCATCTGCTACAAGGATCCTGAGGAGTTTCAGGGGGATTTGAAAAAGGCCAAGGAACTTACGGACAAACCGGTGTCTGTTAACTTCACCCTGATGAAGGATACCAAGTACACCAATGACTACCACGAAGAGTTCATCAAGATGACCTTGAATCAAGGGATCCGAACCATCTTTACTTCCGGGTACGACGGCACGGCTATCGGCCATCGATTTAAATCCGCCGGTGTCAACTGGATTCACAAATGCGCCACCATAAGACATGCCGTGTCTGCTGCACGCAAAGGGGTGGATGCCATTGTCATCGTTGGCCTGGAAGGGACGGGCTATAAAAGCCCGGAGCAACATACCACCCTGATCAATATTACCAATCTGGTAAAGCTTGTGAATGTCCCGGTGATTGCAGCCGGCGGGATCGCCGATGCCAGGGGATTTATGGGAGCCCTGGCCATGGGGGCATCGGGGATTTACATGGGAACGGCGTTTATGGCCACCAAAGAGTTTAAGGTGGCAGAGAAATTCAAACAGAATATCGCCAAACAGAATATCACCGATGCCAAAAACGCAAAGAAAATTTATGATATGGAGCATGGAGGTGCAGCTTCCCTGGCATCGGGCGTGATTGATTCCGTCCCCACAGTCAAAGAATTCATTGATAAAATCATTGGTGATGCAAACGTACTCTTGGATGAGATGAAAGACTGGGGCAGGTTTGAAGAGTAAAGGGCGGTGATGAGTAACCAGAGATGAGGCATGAGAAATTGGGAATGGGTGATTACTTGTATAGGAGCAAAAACAAAGGAAGGCTTGATGAATAATTTATTTTATCAAACGCTTGACAATTTCCTCATGAGAAAATAATATCTGCCGATAGAAAAACAGTTCGATCAAGATTCGGAAAAAAAGACAATGAGAGACGTTCAGATTTCACAAAAATTTATTCTCGCCCTAATCCTTGGGCTCCTACTTATCAGGAGGCCCATTGCATGTGGACGATTGTGAACTGAAATAGTCTGATTTAAAACAAACCACATGCCATGGGCAACAGCCCATGGCATTTTTATTTTGGCCATGGGCGTTAAATGCTCCCATGGCCTTTTTTTTCTCGAAAATGCAGTTGAAAAGACATTGTCTTTCTTTGTGGCCTTTGTGGCTTTGTGCGAGCTTCATGTTTTTAAGATTATCATAACCAGAATAGTGAAAGGAGATTCCCCCATGAACAACAGGTTATTTATTTTTGACACTACCTTGAGAGACGGAGAGCAGGCAGCCGGGACCCGGCTGGGGAGTGCGGACAAACTGGAGATTGCAAGACAGTTATCAAGACTCGGGGTGGATATTATTGAAGCCGGCTTTCCTTCTTCGTCTCCGGAAGATTTTGAAGCGGTCAGCCTGATCGCACGGGAGATTACAGAACCCGTTATTTGCGGCCTGTCCAGGGCTGTGGCTGAAGATATTCAAATCTGCGGAAGAGCCATAGCAAAGGCGAGGCGGCCCCGTATTCACACAGGGTTGGGGGTATCTGATATCCATGTGATTGGAAAATTCAATGATGACAAGTACGGCAAGACCCTGGAGGAGAAAAGAGCGACCCTGCTGAAAATGGCGGTGAACGCGGTGAAGGTTGCCAGGGATTTTACGAACGATGTGCAATTCTTCGCGGAAGACGCGGGCCGGGCCCACCGGCCGTTTCTGTTTGAGGTTCTGGAGGCGGTGATTGATGCCGGGGCCACGGTATTGAACATACCGGATACCACGGGTTATGCGATTCCAGAGCAGTACGGCGCCTTGATCAGAGACATTTGCTCAAAAGTGAAAAACAGCGGGAAGGTGGTCATCAGTGTGCATTGCCATGATGATCTTGGTATGGCGGTTGCAAATTCATTGGCCGGGGTTAAAAACGGCGCCCGCCAGGTGGAAGGAACCATCAACGGCATTGGCGAGCGGGCGGGCAACGCGGCCATGGAAGAAATCGTCATGGCCATTCAAACGCGGCAGGACTATTTTTGTTTAAAAACACAAATGAAGCCCACCGAGTTTTACCGCACCAGCCGGATGGTGGCGGCCAAGCTGGGCATGACCATTCCACCCAACAAAGCCGTCATCGGCGGTAATGCCTTTTCCCACAGCTCGGGCATCCATGTGGATGGTGTTTTAAAGGAGCGGCAAACCTATGAAATCATAAACCCGGAAGACGTGGGGTTTCCGGCGAGCCGGATTGTGCTGACGGCCAGGACCGGTCACGCCGGGGTCAAGCATCGTTTGGAAGAATTGGGCTACACGTTCGCAAAAGAAGAACTGGACCAGGTGTATCAGCGTTTTTTAAAAGTGGCGGATAAAAAACAGGAAGTCTTTGATGATGACCTTGCAGCCATTGTAAGGGATGAGATCCATCCGGTTCCGGAGATTTATCGTCTTGATTATTGGAACACAAGCACGGGCAAGGGTACGATTCCTTCGGCCACCGTAAGACTGAGCATCGGAAAGGATGAGGTTGAAATTGCCGCCTGGGGAGACGGGCCGGTGGATGCCCTATTTAAGGCCATTTCCATGGCCGCGAACAAACCGGTTGAACTGAAGAAATATGAAATCAAGGCCGTGACCTCCGGGGCCAAGGCCATGGGAGAAGTAAACGTTCAGTTGGAGGAAAGCGGCGTTGCGGTGACCGGGTACGGCGCTTCCACGGATATCATCGAAGCCAGCGCCAAGGCTTATATCGACGGGTTGAACCGATTATATGCGGTTAGGGAAGAAAGGGATCATGCGTTATGAAGGCAGAACTTATGGATACGACATTATGGGATGGAGAGCACAACCCTGGTGTGCCTTTGTACCGGAAAGGAATAAACCCCTTCCCTACATTGCCGGCGCGAGGTATCCTTTTCGTAGGGGTGGGGTTCATCCCCACCCGAATGGTGCTTAACGACCGTATTTGCCGAATTTGCCCGCGGCGTTTTTTCTTAAAAATTGGATTGACAAAAGGTTAGACGTCGAATTAATATTTTCGTCATGAAAACAAAAAACACCCAGGCGGCCAATCCGGATTCCATTCTGTTCCTTGTGTCCCGACTCCAGGAACGGGCTTTCCGGTTTTTGACCGCAGAACTTAAAAAACGAGGAATTGAAACTGTGGAGCCCTCCCATGGGGCCATTCTTCGCCAGTTGTTTTTGCATGGGCCGCTTCCCATGAATCGACTGGCCCACCTCATTGACAGAACCAAACCCACGGTAACGGTTCTGGTGAACAAACTGGAAAAGCACGGGTATGTGAAACGCTTGGCAGATCCCCAGGACAACAGGGTGACCCTGGTTCAGGCCACGGAAAAGGCTTCGGCATTGTCCTCTGATTTTGAGCAAGTGTCCCGGATGATGTTGGAGAGGATATTTAAAGGTTTTTTACCGGAAGAACGGCAAGCTCTGGCGGACTATCTTCAAAAGTCCGTTAACAACTTCTAAAAAATTTTCATTTAAAAGTTCGACGTCTAACCAAAAAGAGATGAAACAGGAGAAACAACCATGATTAAATCAATCCCTTATGAAGATGTATTGCAGACTATTTTATGCAAATACGATGAACCCATGCCGGGAGCGGTGGTATCCGCCTACCTGGTGGATGGGTTACTCATTGATACCGGCCCTGCTTATACTGCCGAAGCCCTCGCGGATTTCATGACGGATAAAAAGTTGACTTGTGTTGTTAACACCCATCACCATGAAGACCATATCGCGGCCAACAAGTTTTTACAGGACCGCTTCGGCGTGGAAATTTTCGCCCCTGCCCTGGCTGTATCCAAAATCAATCAAACCCCTGAACTCTATCCTTATCAAGAAGAAGTCTGGGGGTATCCGGTGCCCAGTATTGTAATGCCATTGAGAAAAAGCATTTCCACAGAAAAATACCATTTTGATGTAATTCCCACACCGGGCCATGACCGGGATCACATCTGTCTTTTTGATGCAAAAAACGGGAGGCTCTTTTCAGGTGATCTTTTTCTGGGGATCAAACCCGTAGCCAGTCGCCCCATGGAAGACAACTGGCAGACCCTTGAAGACCTCAAGCGGATAAGGGACTTAAATCCTAAAACCATTTATTCGGCCTCGGGTCTCGTGGTTTCCGATCCAAAGCCAAGGATAGACAAGGTCATTTCGGCCTTGGAAGAAATCGGAAACATCGTGAATAAACTTCATGGTCAAGGCCTGACACCCCTTCAGATCATGGAAAAAATATTTGGTAAGGAAGCCCCCATTGCGGAAAGAACCCAGGCCCAGTTTTCATCGGAAAACATGGTGAAATGCTTTCTTAAAAGGGTCTGAATGAAAAAACATTATTTCCAGAATATCTTCGCCGGTTTTCTTTCCGGTTTGTTTTGTCCCCTTATTATTTACTCCGGTCCAAGCAAGTCATGGGCTTTTTTCAGCCATTGCACAATAGAAATCTGCTGGGGGCAGGCATCTTCGCATTCAAAGCATTCCACGCATTTGTCCGCCTGGTTTTCCGCCGGCAGTCTCTGGTAAAACAACTGCCCTTTCCTGGGATTATCATACATGATGGCTTCATTATACATTAAAAAAGTATAGGGGATATCCACACCGTTGGGGCAGGGCATGCAATACCGACAGCCAGTGCATGGGACGGGGCAGAGCTTGGTGAATTCTTCCCGGACCTTGTCGATGATGGAAAGTTCTTCCTTGGACAAGGACCCCACTCCGGATTGATCCGCGCTGGCCAGGTTTTCATCCAATTGATGCATGTCGGTCATGCCGCTTAAGGCCACCGAGATTTCCGGATGGTTCCAGACCCACTGCAAGGCCCAGTCCGCCAGGGTGCGTTGAACTTTGGCGTATGCCCATATTTTGGCCACAGCCTCCGGCGGCTTCTGGGCAATTTGTCCCCCGCGGATGGGCTCCATCACCACTACCGCCAGGCCCTTGTCATGGGCATATTTCATGCCCTGACGACCGGCCTGAAATTCCACATCCAGAAAATTATATTGAATCTGACTTAGGGTCCACTTGTCATAGGAATCCACGATTTCCTTGAACAATTCCAGATCATCATGGAAGGAAAAACCCAGATGCCCGATCCGTCCGTCTGCGATAGCTTTTTCAGCCCATTCCAGAACGTCCAGATCCCGCACCTTGGGCCAGAAGGTTCGATTCAGAGTGTGCAGCAGGTAAAAATCAATATGGTCTGTTTGGAGCTTTTTTAACTGCTCATTTAAAAACTTATCAAAATCATCCGTTTTTTCCACCAACCAACAGGGTTGTTTGGTGGCAAGCCGGATCTTGTCCCGGTACCCGTCCTGCAGGGCCTTACCCACCACAACTTCGCTTTGTCCACCATGGTAGGGATAAGCGGTATCCACATAATTGATGCCCTGGTCAATCCCATGCCGGATCATTTCTATGGCCAGCGGTTCATTCACTTTCAAGGGGTCATTGTCTAAAGTCGGCAGTCGCATGGCGCCAAATCCCAAAACAGAAACGTCCCAATCCGTTTTTCCCAATCGACGATATTTCATATGTGCTCCTCAATTTATAAAATGGATGAACTGCCTATTTTTCGCGAAGGCAGTCTCACCGTGGCAGATCCTTTGGGAATGATGAGACCCCCGTTATGGTCCTCCAAGGTCATGGAAATATCCACCAGGTGTTCACTATTTTCAATATATTTTTTTGTGACCTTGCCTTTGCAAAGCACAAAGGATTCCCGGTATAAAATCCCCCGGACCTGATCCGACATTTTTTTGATGAACCCGTCATCCCCCATCCAGTGGCCGAGCATCCGTCCGAGCCAGGCCCGCATTTGAGCACCCAGGGCATTGGCATAGGGCATACCCATGCGTTGGGATGCGGCATCGGTGAGGTGAAGATTCGTAAAATCCGGAAGCCCGCTGTCCGGGTCCACGGCCTGATGCCAGGAATCTTTGCGCGTGGCCATTTGCTGCCGCCAGCTATAGCTTTTTCCCATGGCTGCATTATAGGCAATATGCTCGGTCATGGAAAAAACATGGTGGGTTGAAGGAAGTGAATCCCCTTCCCTTACATCTTCCCAAAATCGGGAAACCCCGCCCCTGATTTCCTCTGCTTCCATGAGTGCGTACCAATCCTCGATTTCCTTTTCTGAAAATCGGTGCATGACTACTTTTCTGCCGATCTGCTTGTTGTTGCCCGAAGGAGGCGCAACCACCACCGCAATGCCTGAAATATGGGCGATGGCCACAATTTCACCGGTTTGTTTTTTAAAGATGCGATCTCCTTCCACAAGAAATTGCAGGGCTGTATTTTCCCGGGTGAGGTCCTTAATGGCCGTAGGATATTCATGAACCGTAAAACTGTCTCCCTCATAAATGGGTTTAAACCATTCCATGGAAACCCCGGCATCCAGACGGGAGGTGTGAAAATTCAGTTCTTCCGTGGCCTTTGCAATGCCCGAGTAGGGGGCAATAGCGCCGAGAAATTGGGCAGGTGCGATGATTCTCCCGAAACAATTGTTTTTCGCATAATCCCGGCTGCGGTACAAGGGATTCAAATCATCCACGGCGTCACAGAATTGCCGAATAGCGTCTTCCGTGGCCACACGACGGGTCATCCGGTAAACCCCCATTTTGTATCCGGTTTCCGGGTCCTGACCATCCACCGTCACCAACCGAGTATTTCCGATTTCCAGCACCTTTTCGATTCTGGTCATCATATCGTCTCTTATGGCTTTGGAACCTTTGGCTTGATTGATTTCATCTTCTGTGAGATGTCGTTTCATTTAATTCTCCTTGGAAAAAGTTACGCCACATTGATCAGAGTCCTTACAAAGAGCAGAAGACCCATTACAGTAAACACGATCCAAGCAATGCGATTTAAACGTTCAGCGGACAGACTTGTGGCCAATCGATGTCCAATGGCGGTACTGATCAGAACGAAGATGACGCACACACCTGCTGAGAGGACCACTTGAGCCGTCCATAACCCGGCATAGCCATAGGTGAAAATCTTAATGAAGGCACTGAGTAAAAATATCCGGATAAGGAAGCGCTGGGCAGCCTCCGAGGGCATGGTAGCGTATCCGTAAAGAATGACCGGCGGTCCGGCCACAGAGAGCCAGCCTCCTAGAATGCCTCCTAAAAAGATGACTCCGGCTTTGGTCAGACTCCAGGGTTCCCAATTTTCGTTGTTGATGTGGTTTCCATCAAGCCGAGGTTTGGGGGGCCGAAGGGTAAAAATGACCCCGGTGAAGAAAATCACCATGCCCAGGGCAAGCTTGATTCCCCAGTCCGGCAGGTGAACCAGCAACCAGGTGCCCAGGTAAACCCCGAGGATCATGGGAAAGACCAGCACCGGGGCGAAAAAGGATCGGAGGGGAATTCGTCTTCTTCGAGCCAGCTCCGAAAGATTCACTCCTGAAACCAGGGTGGTAAAAGGCATCAAAACGAGGCTGGGGAGCAGCCAGGCCAGACTTATCACCATAAAAATACCCATGCCGAAAGCCACGGTTCCCTGGATGAGCCCCCCGATAAAGACGACAAGGAAGGTGCTAAGGATGGTGATAAGATTCAGGTCCAAAATTGAAGTCATAGTTTAATAATTGACAATCATTCGAAAAGCTGAATGCCTGTCTCTCAGATTTTTTCCTTAAAAATGAACTGGAAGACTATTGCAAAAAGCCCGGGCTGTGTCAATCATTCTATCCTTTGTTTCATCTTCCGAATGGACCGGTTTATCCGTTGGAAAAAGGAATGTTATCTTGTTTTTTATTCGGATTTATAGGACAATCTTTCAAAATTTTTAGACTCATAATAAGGGAGGGCAGGTCATGGTCAGCCAGAAAAGCATGGTATCACTGGTTCATACGGCAGATCGAAAAACTGGCGTTGAACAATCCATCAAGGCATTAAACATCAATCCGGTTAAAAACAAACACGTGCTCATCAAACCCAATTTTAACACAGCCGATGCCACACCGGGTTCCACCCATAACGATACCCTGGCCGCCCTTGTCAAAGAGGCTTGGAATATGGGCGCCAAAACCGTCAGTGTGGGAGAGAGGAGCTTTCCCCTCACCCTGGAAGTGATGGAGAAGAAAGGCATTCTGCCGATATTAAAAGCGCTGGAAGTCAAGATCATCAATTTCGACGATCTTGGAGAAAAAGACTGGGTGGAGTTCAAACCCGAAATCAGCCACTGGCAAAACGGGTTCCGCATCGCCCGACCCATTCTGGAATCAGAATGCCTCATTTCCACCTGTTGCCTGAAAACCCATCAGTTCGGGGGTGTTTTTACCCTGTCCCTGAAATTGCATGTGGGAGTGGTTCCCACACGCCGTCATGGGTTCAACTATATGCAGGAACTGCATACCTCTCCAAACCAACGGAAGATGATTGCGGAAATCAACGCACCGTTTTCCCCGGATCTTATCATCCTGGATGGGGTTGAAGCTTTTGTGGACGGGGGCCCTGCGGAAGGAAAACGGGCTCAAGGGAATGTTTTTCTGGCTTCCACAGACCGGGTGGCTATGGATGCTGTGGGCGTGGCTGTTTTAAAACACCTTGGAAGCAATGACCAGATTATGGCTCCTGGAATATTCCAGCAGGAACAAATCGCCCGGGCCGCGGAAATCGGACTGGGAGCGACCTCCCCTTCCCAAATCCAGCTGCTTGCCGCCAGCCCTTCAAGCGCCGAATACAGGGATAAAATCGCAAGGATTCTGGACAAGGGGTAAAATCGATTAGAAAGATATCCCTCAATTCCGATGAAGCATGTTTTTAGCTGAGCTGATTTCGATATAGGATGCCCCATTCACAGAACCAAAATGCCCTGCCAATACGGTGATCAGGCTTTCCTCTGCAAAGCGGTCCTCCTCGATCAGCCGGGTTAAGGCTGTGAGCAGAAACACATGGGAGCTTAAATCCTGTTGAATAAAGTGGGCGCAAACCCCATAGGACAGGCCCAGCTCCCGAACCACCCGTTTGCTGTAGCACTGGGCGTAGATAGGATTTTTACCCCGGTAGGCGGCAAGGCTCAGAATGGTTTTTCCACTGATGGTATCTGCAATAAGTGCCTTGGTGTGGAGCCGCATGGAGGCTTTTACCGCGGCCTTGGCCAGATAGCTGGTGACGGAATGATCCGATTCATAGGGAATATCGTTAAATGTATCATGGCCGGATTCGACTTCAAGGGCCACCCGGGTCATGACCTGCACGGCTTCAAGGGGGTATTTCCCGTTGGCGGTCTCTCCCGAAAGCATGATGGCATCCGTTCCATCCAAGCACGCATTGGCCACATCCGATACTTCCGCTCGGGTGGGTCGAGGTGAATGGATCATGGATTGCAGCATCTGGGTGGCGATGATCACCGGCTTACGTCTTTCGATGCACTTGCGGACGATTTTCTTCTGGATCAGAGGAATTCGTTCTGCGGGAATCTCGATGGCCAGATCCCCCCTGGCCACCATGACGGCATAGGCATGGTCCAGGATTTCGTCTATATGGTCAACACCCTGCTGGTTTTCGATCTTGGCAATGATTTTGATGGGACTCTTTTTCTCATCCAGAATTCTTTGAACCGCCAAAACATCTTCCTTATTCCGCACAAAGGAGTGGGCGATGAAATCGACTTCCTGATCTGCAGCAAAGCGGACAAATTCCTCATCCTTGGCACTTAGGGAGGGAAGATTGATCTGGACACAGGGAATATTAACCCCTTTCCGGCCCTTGATGGAGCCGTCATTCATGACCACGCAGGTCAAGGTGTCGGCATCCTTATGGACAACTTTCAACCCCACATCCCCATCATCCACCAATAGCCAGTCATCCACTTTCACATCACCGGCCAATCCATCGTAATTGACACAAACGCACTCCCGGCTGGAGAGTTCATCCTTCGCCCCCCGGACATTAATCATATCGCCGGCTTTTACATAAATATCTTCACGGGTGGGCGTGGTTCGGATCTCCGGACCTTTGGTATCCACCATAATGGCGATACGATCCGACACAGCTCTCACATTGGAGATAACCTCTATCGCCTCTTGTGTGGTCTGATGAGCGGTATTCATTCGAACCAAATCCATACCGGCCTCGTAAAGGGTTCTGAGAAAATCAGGCGAGCATTTGGCGTTGGATATGGTGGCGATAATCTTTGTTTTTTTGATGTTGCCGGGAATTAATTTTCTCATTGGACTGGTTTTCCATCAATAGGGGTTTCTGAAATGGCTGTTTCATGAATTGGATTCCCATGAAACACGAAAATCAGTAGATTTCTACCATAGTCCTTGCCGATAATCAATGACTATGCAGGGGGATGGCACCCACGTTTTCTGAAGGGACAGAGGATGCAAGGGTCTGGTTTACCAATAAAAACGCCCCTTGTTTTTACAAGAGGCGTTTTTTGGGTATATCATTTTGGTGTCGATTGGTGCCGAAGGGGAGACTCGAACTCCCACTTTCGTACGAAAACTAGACCCTGAACCTAGCGCGTCTACCAGTTCCGCCACTTCGGCAAAATCAACCTCATCAAAGCAATCATTATTAAAAAGATTGATTTAATACAAGAGGTGTTTTAACTATAATTTTTTAAATTTGTTGTCAAGCTTATATTGAAATTCAGGAATGCGTAAATGGAACTTATTGAAGGATTAGATCAGATCAAAAAGCCTTACAGGAACGCGGTTGTCGCCCTTGGAAATTTTGACGGGGTACACATCGGGCACCAGGCTTTGCTTCACCAGGTGATTGAAAAAGCAGAGTCCATCGGGGGAACCTCTGTGGCCATCACTTTTGAGCCCCATCCTATCCGGGTGCTGAAGGAAAAGGGGCATCCGCCCCTCATCACTTTGTACGAACAAAAAATCGACCTGATTTCAAAAACCGGGATCGATGTACTCATCTGTATCCCCTTCACCCTGGAATTTGCAAGTATTACGGCCTCTTTATTTATTGAGGAGGTCTTGGTGAAAATCATCGGAATGAAAGCCATTATCATCGGAGAAGACTATAATTTCGGGAAAAACCGAGAAGGGAATCTTGACCTTTTAAAAGAGTTCGGGGTAAAGCTCTCTTTTGATGTGAGGGTGGCAAACTGGATTCTCACACCCGGTGGCAGCAAAAAACGAATCAGCAGCACCCGTATTCGAAAAATGGTGATGAATGGAGAGGTGGAAAGAGCTCAGGGTCTTCTTGGCCGGCATTATCAAATTCGGGGCACGGTGGAAACCGGACGCAACAGGGGAGGCAAACTTCTGGGTTTTCCCACGGCAAACATCAAATTACATGATGAATTATGCCCGAAGACCGGGGTGTATGCCGTAACCGTGGCCTTTAACGGCCATGCCCTTATGGGGGTGGCCAACATCGGGTACAGCCCCACATTTGACGACCACATCTACACGATTGAAGTGCATATTCTTGATTTTGATGAAGACATCTACGGCAAAAACATCCGAGTGAATTTCATTCACAGAATCAGGGACGAGAAAAAGTTCGCAGGAATCAAGGAATTAT
>Ga0180732_1001118_pt1 | contig 17790 bp, 23 predicted proteins | sample KR11_01MetaG_FD_148674 | JGI IMG/M metagenome (GOLD analysis project Ga0180732, IMG submission 148674) | Groundwater microbial communities from the Olkiluoto Island deep subsurface site, Finland - KR11_0.1 MetaG | ecosystem: Environmental > Aquatic > Deep subsurface > Groundwater | place...
AAGCCAGGCACCGTCCCCAGTATGCCTCAACTCGTCGAACACCACTCTCTCTTTCAGTTCATCTTCCATAGTCTATTTCCCGCTCCTTTCATAATCACCACACCAATGTAAAAACTGGGTGTCCCCAGAAGCGTTTCCCCTCTGCTTCCATGCGCATTCGTCATCCCAGAATAGATAATCCTTCCCACATGCCATGTCCCCTTCCCACATATCCCTACAGTGTTTACCGGTCCCGCAGCATTCCACCTCTTGCCACTTATCCTTGAAACTTGGTGCCGTAGATTGGACAGCCATCCCTTTACCCTTTCCAAACGACGGAACAACCAGCAGTTCCGCCAGTCCAAGAATCCAAATGCTTTTGAGCTTCTTCCTTAGAAGGAAATTCAATGGGTTTTTCCTCCGGGGAACAAGTTCCATCCTTTATGGAACACTCGAAAAAACCAAGTCCCAAGCATTCCCCAATAAAAAGACCTTCCTCCTCTTTCCCTTCAATGTACCAGCCCATCATTCTACCTCCTCTACAGCACTCACTCCACCTTCCTGAGTCACCCGGAACACCTTGTCCGCCCCGCTGATGATGTTAGGAAGATGGGAGATCATTATCACCTGCAACCCCAGCCGCTCGCTGATGCGCTTGAGCATTGTGCCGCAGCGCTCCTGTAAATCTACTGAGACAAAACGAAATGGTTCGTCAAGAATGATAACCGGACGACTCTTGTGCAGACTCCAAAAGGCACAGCGCAGGGCGAAGGACGCAACGTCCAACGCCCCGCCGCCTGAGCTAGACACTGGGTCCATACGCTCACCACCCTTGATAAAGAACAGGTCGCACTCCGTCCGGTTCCTTCTCTGCACAAATTCAACCCCGAACTCATAAGGCTCCGGGAACACCGCGGCCTCGGCCAGGGTGACAATGTTAGCCACATGATACTCCAGCTTCTTTTGGGTGGCCTGGGCAACCTTCTGCACTATGGCGCGGGCCTTCGTAGAGTCCTCATGCCGTTGCTCTTGGCGTTTGCCCTCGGCCTTTGTCCTCTCCAGATTATCGAGGAGCTGGTCCCGCTTGCCCTTCAGTCGATCTACCTGGCTCTTGATCCGCTCCCGGAAGTCCTTGTTAGTCAGAGAATCGAAACTCATGGTTTATACTCCACTACTTTCCCATCCTTTATCTCCCAACCATTCGGGAAACCCTCATTTAAAAAATCCATAATGGGTTCCACCTGTTCCAATTCCAGGATGGGTTCCTCCATTGGAGGCTCAAAATAATCCCCACTACTCCAACCAAAAACAACAGTCCCTTTGGCGTGCTTAGTTGAATTCTCATCCAGGAAATAAACCCAATCTGGTTTCCTATATCTCTCCGAAGTCATACTTCCCCCTCAGAGTCTCGATCTCTTCAGTGATTGCCTTGTTCCGACGGGTGAGCTGATCGTCCAGTGCCTTGATCCGCTTCCTCGCCTCTTCCACCCCGCCCCGGATGCTGAACTCGTTGCGCAGCCGATCCTCCAAGGCACTCCTACGCCCCTGAAGCTTGTTGAGTTCGGCCTTCTCCAACTCCACCTGCCGCCTCATACGGCTAAGCTGCATCAGGGTGGCATCAATGGTCTTCGTCTTTTCATTGCTCATACTTGTACCCTCTCATTCCATGCCTTAACGGCCTTCTCCAAGGTGACTAGCTCAATGTCCACCTCCCTATCCCATTCATCGGGGAAATGTCGCTCCATAAGTAAACCACAACCTCTACACGGGACTCCCATACTGATCGCGGACTCAAAGCCCCCGCGAATCTCTTTGCGACCACAACAGGGATAAGGGAAACACTCGTCAATGACCGGCTTGAATCGTTCAATCCCACTCATACTTTCCTCGCTACAATTATGCAATTGGCCGGGCTCAGGACCCTCTCATCCACCCGGAACTTCACAGTTCCCTTGCACTTCTCCGCCAGGTGCCAGCACCACACCATATATCGCCCAACCTGTTGGCGGATCTGGTCGGGCACACTCATTCGAGTCGGCCCAATGCAGCAGGGCATGAGCACCAGGTGTTCCGCTGGACTTTCGTTATAGATCTGGACCACGCGCTCCGCCACGTCCCTACACGGATGGACAGAAAGTATCACGGTCTCCGAAAGAATGTCCTGCAAGCTTAAATTAAACAGATCTATAGTATGATACTCAAAATGAAGCGCTCGCTCCCATGGTCTTACCCGAGATCTCTTGTCGATCGCCACCGCAGAATTAAAGGGTAACAGGTGAATGGCCAGGAGGGAAGTCAGGGCATTTCCAGCGGCCAGGTCAAATAAGACGTATTTGCCTGGGGCGCCGCCCGCAATCTTCCTCAGGTGCTTTATCATTGCCATGCTCTCGGAGATCTCCTTGGCCGCCCGCTGTATAGGGGATGCTATATTCAGCACGTCCCCGGCGCAGCGGAGGGAAAGGAACTCATCCAGATACGTCTGCTTCTTGCATCCTTGATACTCGTTCATCACTGCTCTCCTATTTACATTGCATCGGTCGTGCTGGAATTAAATGACGTTGCAAACCCGCCTCAACCTCCCCTCTTTCCCACATCTGTGTTACCGTGACCACACTATTGCTCCTGCTCATGACAACCAGGAACTTGTATCCGTCGAGGCACGTGAAGGATACATCCGCCTGTTTGTTCAAATCATTGTTACCGCTGGGCACCTGTCGAGCGGCCCTTGCTTGATTGTTTGTCACGTCCGCGTTATAGGCGAAAGACAACATTACCACTACAAAAATAAAAACAACTATTGCAAGAATCTTTTTCATCTTGCCTCCCCTTTCTGATCCCTTTCCAAGTTATCTTCTTCTATTAACAACTAACAGAAAAAGAAGGAGTATAATAATCCCTACTAGAATACCAAGCACCCCTCCAACAAGATTTTCCCAGTTCATCTCTGCTCTCCCCCTACCCTTTCCAGCGCCTCGTCGATGATCGCCTTGACCCCGGCGTTGGACTTGCTCCCATCCACCACCGCCCGCAGGTTCTCAAGGAAGTCCAATCCCAGATCCTGCTCAGCGGAAAGGCCCTCAACGAACGCCTGTAGGTCCTTATCCCTAGCGTCCTCCTCCTTCGCCCGCTTGACGTCCAACACGTCGGTGGCCTTTTTCACCTTTAAGTGATGTTCATCTAGTGATCGGGATTCCGTATGATAAACATAAACAATGGGTTGGTGATCCGCCTGATCTATATTGGCCCGCATGAGACTTCCACAATTGACAATCCATCTTCCCGCACCATTGCCAACAATGAAACTCTTGTGGTTATCCCCGCAGACGAACAGGTCCACGTCCGGAAATTCATGGAACAGGTGCTTGGCATAGGTGAAGTCCGTCTGCCCCTCCCATAGCTTCTCCTCCACGACCATGTGATGGAGCATGAGGATTTTGCAAAGTTCTCCATCTCGCCACACACTTCTCAATACCGCACCCTGTCCCCAAGGCGATCCGACAAGTTGAGCTATGAATTTCGACGTTTTATCCCCCCATACTTTATTTTCGACAATCTGAACAACTTCCGCAGCCTCCAAGACGGCCAGCGGGATATTGTCCAACCGCCGCGAATGATACCGGAGGTCATGCTGTCCATGAATGCAAAAGATCTCCACGCCATACTTCCTAAACAGGTCGATGTAGCTCTTCACCACGAACCACGGGGTATCAATCCCATCGAAGAAGTCTCCAGGTTGAAGTATCGGAGCATCCAGCGATTGGGCCAACTTCAGAATCTGCTCCACCTTGCCCATCTGCGTGGCGAAGTAATCCTTATCCTTGCGGTTCTGTGGGTGCTGATAGCGCAGTTGCCAATCACCGGTAATGACGAATTTCATTTCTTCTCTCCAGGATTAAAACGCTCATAAACATGAAAAATAAATGCACCCCCTATCTGGTATGACCCCAAATACGAACGCTTCACTCCTATTTCCCACAACATTGGATTCCCAGTACCAAACTGCTCAAATATTCTTAGACTAGCAGGAGCATCCGTATCCACCTCTGCCCAAATACAGGGGACTTCCCGCTGCACTTGAACTGTTAAAAGATTTGCCCCTTTCGGCATAGCCAACTCTTAATGATCCTTAATCTCCAATGCGTACTTATATATCGTTCTCATTTCCCCCCTCCTTGAAAATACTCGATCACGTTGTCCCTCTTCTCTCCACTCAGTCCGGTGGTCCGACACATTGGGCAAATGGTCACCTTCTCCAGCAGTTCCTGCTCATCCACTCTCCATTGTTCTAACTGCCCAAGTGCCTTTGCCTCACCATCCCTTGACAACTCTATCTCGCTGCAAATGGAGTCCAACACCCTCCGTTCCTCGGCCACCCGATGTACCTCCCGTGCCTTCTCGGTCAGTTCCATGATGGCCTCATGCCTTGACAACTTGTAGGTGGCGTCCTCCAATTCGTCGGCGATGCGCTCCAGTTCCCCCACCTCCCACTTGATGCTGCGGAGCTCATCCGCCCCCTTGTCGAGCTTGGTCAGATCCCCGTCCACCGCGAGCCACGCCTCGGCGTTGGCGACGTCGCGGTTGGCCAGCTCCAGCTCCTGGGCGATCTTCGACAGTACAGCCACCTCAGCCCTGCGATCATCCCGCTCCTGGGTCAGGACGTCCAACTTCTCCACGTGCTTGTCCAGGTCCTTGAGAAAGGCATAACCCTCTATCTGCCCCTGCAGATCCACTGCCTCGGTCCCGGCGCGATCCGCCTCGCGGCGAGCGTCCAGAACCATCGAGTTCACCACCTTGAGCAGGGAGTCAATCACATCCAACCCGACCACGTCGTTGAGCATCCGGGCCACCTCCCCGGCGGAACTCTGCAAGAGGAAGTAGGCATCGTGCTGACCCTGGACGTTGTACTCCTCCAGGTTGAGGACCTGCTCCACCTCGTCAGGCACATCGGCCCGCAGCGCCTCCAGCTCCTGGCCCTCGATTGAATAGCGGTTCATGCCCCTGTCGTCCCGTTCCCGGACCACCCATTGTCCATCCGTGAAAGTAACCCCCACCCGGGTGGCTTGTCCCTTGTCAGCGAAGGTGGACCGGAAGCCGAAGCCCTGCGGCCTATTGCTTACAGCCCACACCAGGGCCCGGACGACAGCACTCTTGCCGCTGTCGCTGGTCCCGGTGACCACGTTGACGCCGGGCCCGAAGGTAATCGCAGTGCCCTTATGGCTTTGGAAGTTGTCTATTTCGATTGCATCAATCATTTTGCTGCCCCTGCTACTCCTAGTGGTATTACCTGTGCGATGGTCGACAAATTCCAGATGACCCCGCTCGCGCAATCCCATCCGTAATACCAAACGAAATGTAAATCCAATCGCCGCTCCCATTGATATGGCGCAATGATTAAGCCGTCGTGAAGCGAATTAACCTTCTTCCATTTGATATTATTGTATCCAAAATTATCAGATCTACCAAACTGCGCGTTGAAAACATCAAACTTTTCCTGAGTATCTATCAATAACACGTTGGCATTCGGCTTTAGTGTCACCTCAACCACATGCCCTAATCTGTCAAGGCCAAAATCCTCGTCCTCACACCAAGTCCGCCAATCTTGATCCCCCTCCACAGAAAGCCATAATCCAGACGGCTTGAAATCGGCGGTTACGTATTCTCGACTCGAATCAAATTGGAATGATTCCGAACTATAATGCAGTAGTCTCATTCATTTCTCCAAGGCCACTTATTGATCGCTGGCAGGTCGGGTACCCACAGACATCAAATCGCTGTCCTTCTCATCCCGACGATTTCAGACTCTGTGTAACCCCCTGCGGGCTGCCAGCACATACCTACCCCTTCAACTCCTTCACTTTCTCCAGGGCCGTCTCGCGCACCGCTTTGGCCAGGGCCTTCACTTCCTGCATGAGCTTGCGCGTCCTGCCGGCGGAGGACTTGATGCCCTTCTCGTCGAGTCGGGTGGCCTCAGCCAAAGCGATGTCCACAACCCCCTTCATGTCCATGACCAGTTCAGTCGTCGTCTTCTTCACTTCTTTCTTTGCCATCGTCTTGCTCTCCTTTCTTCTTGTTTTTGGTATGCACTACTCGCAGATCCTGCTTGGTGTCCAACTCCTGTCTCATGCGATTCCACTCGTAGGAAACCGCGTGCATGAAGTTGGTCAAGTCGGCAAAGGCCTGCGGCGTTGCCCGCGTTATCTGGACTCTTGAGATGGTCCGGTGTTGGAGCATGTTCAGATCCAGCACCCATTCCTTCGGTTCGTAAACCAGATGATGTCCCTGTATCCTAGCCATTCATTTCTCCCAAAATCCTTTGAGATGCCTTCTCCCTAAAACGGAATTCAGATTCTTTACCATCAGATTATAATATGTTTCTTTCAACTCAATCCCTAAAAATCTCCTCCCTTTTTGAAGGGATATGTACCCCTCAGAACCAATCCCCGCGAACCAAGAAGCCACAATGTCATTTGGATTAGACCAAAGTTCCAGGCACCGTTCAATCACCTGAAGTTGAAGTGGGCAGATATGTCTCTCATCCTCTTTCTCTCTGGCCAATTTAACATTCAAAGTTTTGGTTTGGTTGATATCAAACCAAACTGGCGAAGCATATCGCTGCCACACTTCATGGCTATATTTGTTGAGCATCTTATCATCGTTCTTTACGTGTCTTGGTTCTGGCTTCTCCCCCACGTAAGTTTCAAATCCTCTCTTCCTGGAAATAGGCTCAGGATTATTCCCCGGTTTTCTCATCGTCACTAAGTAATCTGGTCCCCCCTGTCGACACATCGCGGAGTCCTTGCAAAGTTGCTTGTGAAGAAGTCCCAATGCCTTTGTTCGAGTAGCCTCCAAAAGAGGGTCCTTCCACACCGTGACTCGACTATGATAGATCCATCCTGCTCCTTCGAACAACCGAATCAAGATGCCAGGGAAATCCCTTACGCCTATATAACCGTCCCGCTCTTTCATAATTGGAAGATCAGAGCAGTGGAAAGTCAGTAACCGACCGGGCATCGTCACCCGCAACATCTCGGGAATCATGAAGGAGAATTGTTCATAGAACTGGGCGTTTGTTGAATTCCCCAAATCCCGCAGGGAAGCTGAATAGGTGAACAAGGAAGAAAAGGGCGGAGAGAAAATCGTATAATGAACAGAATCGGAAGGAATCCCCCGAAGCACTTCAACGCTATCCCCCAAATAAACAGCATAACGATCATTGATCTTCTGCCGAATCACACTAGGTTTTTCTTTCCTCTCAGAGTAAAGAGTCTTATAATACCGTTCCCGTAAAATTTGAAGAGACCATTCTTGTTTTTCTATCTTGGCTTTCAATTTCAAACTATCCATTCGACGCCACCCAATCCGGGATGATCATCCCTTCCCCAGGAGAATAATCAACGAACTGCTTCTCCGCCTTATGAACTATCACTTTCGATAATTCCTTAGTATGTTCGACCATCGCCCTGATCATCTGTCTCGCCCGTTTATCTTTTGCCTTTATATTTTCCAGCACAGAACCCTCTCGTTCGTCCAGAAAAATATGGACGTTCACTTCTTTTACCTGTCCAAAGCGCCATACGCGCCGAATAGCCTGGTAAAGATCTTCCCAACTATCATTCAAACCCACAAAGGCCACATTATTGCAAACTTGCCAATTCATCCCCCGCCCAGCGATCTTCGGTTTGGTTACCATCCGAAGTACCTTCCCATTAGCAAAGGCGATCATATTCTCGGTCTTGTATTCATCGGAATGACGACCAGCGACTTGAACAGCCCCTTCAATCAATTGTTCAAGACGATCCCCTTCATTATTCAAACCGCACCATACCACCCATCGGGAGAATTTATCTTGATTGATCAAAATAGCAGCGGCTTGACTCCGCGTTTCTATAGTCGTCCTACGAACGGTTCTCCTCTCATCCATCCCACGAACCATGTCAACAAAGAATGTCTTTCTATGTTTCCCATTTTCTTCTTCAGGAGCTTTCGAAAAGTGCTCATGGTAATGAATTTCAGGAAGGATAAATCCATTATCATCGTATCCTAGGTCAGAAGGTTTTGATAACATCACCGACCAGGAGGACAACCATTCCCAAAAAAGGTTCTTCTCAACATGACCTTTCAATCGCCACTTACCAGTATCAGAAGAATCATTGATGAAAAAAGTAGAAAGCATCTCAGAACGAGTCAGGATTCCAAGGAACTCCGAATGATTTCCTAACTCCATATAATCATTAGGAGCTGGGGTAGCCGTGCAGGCCAGACGATATGGAGTCTTTCCAAACCCTTCTATAATTTCATTCCTAAAAGCCCCCGTATAAGATTTAAGGATTGAAGATTCATCAATGACTACTCCACCAAATTCTCCGGGAACGAACTTATGAAACTTTTCATAGTTCGTTATGTTGATTCCATCCTTCACGTCGGACTGGCTTTCACAGACTCTCACAGGAATTCCAAACTTCTCCCCTTCCTGTCTGGTCTGTTCGGCAACAGCCAATGGAGCAAATATCAACGCCGGAGCCCTCACTTGTTTCGACACCCATCGACTCCATTCCAACTGTTGGGGCGTCTTCCCCAAACCGCAATCTTCAAATAAAGAAGCTCTACCTCTAGTCAATGCCCATCGAACCAGCACTTTTTGCCAATCGAAAAGCATTGGGTTAAGCTTCTCCAAAGGAACATCAAATCCTGAAGGAACGTCCAATCGCTTTTTCTTCTTCAAAAATTCCTTATATTCATGCTCTATAAGATCCAAAACATTCCCCTTCAGATGATGTCCCTGTATCCTAGCCATCTAATTGTTCCTCAATTTCTTTCAATCTTCTTGGATGGGCATATTCAACGTGTCTCTTCAACCGGTAATAACCATTGCTTGGTTTCCCATCCTTCTTCCGGGTCCACTTAAGAGTGGACCAATTGCAAAACCGACATTTTATCATTTCTGGAAGTTTCATTTCATAGCCTTGAGTGTGAGGGCGCCGTGGAGCGAAACCCCTTGCCCGATAGTTCTCCCCAGTCTATTTTCTGCCGACTGGTGGCTTGAATTCCCCATCCAAAGGATAGGGTTGTATACTATTTCATTCATCATCAACCATTATTACACCTATCGCCTTTTTTGTCGCCCTCACGCTCAAGTCTACCGACCCCTCATGTTGAAACATTCTTTCCAAACAGCTAATGTCTCAGGAGCCCGGAAGGAATTCAATCCATACCTGGCAATTACGTCAAGTAAATCATTCAGGAAGAACGGCCCGTCCACTATCAACACAAATGTCTTGGTCCCGGCCAGGGGCAAGGTTACCAACGCAGCGTTCCTATCGATCATATCGGAACTGTTCTGAATAGCCTGCACTGTCTTGGAGTCCCCCTTCAGTTCCCCCTTCAGATATCTAATCGCCGTCTTCTCGCCGACTCCGCCTACTCCTTTAACATTATCCCCATTACATCCGGCGATACTCTTCACGGAGGGCCACTGATTAGGAACGATACCCCATTCCTCCTTGAAATCTTTCATCTCATAAAGCTTCTTGTCCCTCGGCTTATACATGGAAGTATTAGAACCCAATAATTGATATAGATCGTTATCCGCTCCCACGATCACCACCTGCTCAAAAGACTCGTTGTAAGCTACCGACGCGATGATGTCGTCAGCCTCGATACCCACCTGGAAGAGCTGGTTGTGAAAGCCAATGGCGGGTAGAACTTTGGTCCGTAACTCCTGGAACTGCTGTCGCTCAATGGCCTCCACTTCCCTCTCCTCCAAGCTCTTCTGATGATCCACCCGGTTCTGCTTGTATGCCGGATAACTGATCCTGCGGATGCTCTTCCTACTGTCCCAGGCGAAGGCGAAGCGGTCTGTCTTGAACCGTTTCGCAAGGCTCAGGACCTGTTTCAGGAAACTGAAGATGACCCCCGTAGCCTGACCCCCATAGGTCAAACTACGGGAGGAGTAAGCACAGTAATGACAAAGATAATTTGAGTCAATTATGAGAAGCACTATTCATACCTTGGACGTAAATCCGTCTTGATGCTTTCTTCCAAGGCCATCCAACTATCGGCCGTGATCTTTATCAAATCCGAAATCTTACCGGAGTCGTCAATGTACTTTCGAATCTTATCTCGGGCCCCATTCGGAAAATCTCCTCCGGTATCAATGATGGAAGCACCCTTCGCCTTCTTCCAGAATCCCTCATCAACCAACCAGTCAATCATGCTCCCGATGTCATCGACACCATAATCCTGTAAGATCGTAAGCTCAACTTCCCTCAGTTTTCCAGTCAGATGATTCTTCTTCACCTTGGCCCGGACCTTCACGCCAACTTCGCGCTCCTTTCTCTTCTCGCGCCCTTTTACAGCAAGCCAAGGTTCCATAATACAATAATGACCAAGGGCACGACCCCCAGAACGATTGTGTTTGTCTCCAAACATCACTCCAATAGCATCCCTCACTTGAGACACCACAAGGAAGAAGGATTCCTGCTTGGTCAATTCACCGCAGACCTTCCGCATAAACTGGCTGAATAGACGGGGTTTCGCAGGGTAGTTCCTTTCCAAATCCTCTTTCGCCTTCTCATCCTTGTCCGTAAGAGCATCCATGGAATCCATCACATAGATAAATCGTTCCTTCTTCTTCAGCATCCCATTGACCTTGCGATACACCTCTTCCATAGTATCGCTGGGGTTATCCCGATCCACGCGGCCAATGGATTGGCCGAAGAGGCGGGCGAGTGGGATTCTCAATTTCCCTTCCACGTCATCATAGACAAGAGTGTATTTATCGAAGTCCCTCGCCCGCACCACTTCAGCCATCATATTCCAGGCAAGAAACGTCTTGCCGGAATCCCTATCGCCGACCAGATTGACCATTGACCCCAACGGGTATCCCCCATAGGGGTCATCGGAGAGGGCCAGGTTCAGCAGGGTTGAGCCGGTTGGGATCAATCCCGGCGGCACCCTGCTTTCACCAGCGGCCTTATCACCGCTGGGGGAAAGGGAGGTTCCCTGGCCCTCATCCGACTTAGCTTGCGGTGTCGCAAGCTCTAGGTGTCTCCTTAACATTACTTGTTCCCCTTGTTGAATTCCTTGTAACAGGCGTCGAAGATCTTCTCGTCACAATTCTCGCATTCCGGGTCCCGCTGGTTGCACTCTACCCCGAAGCAGTCGACCAATTCTTCCGGAAGGTCATCTGCTGAAGCAACTGGCTTACGCTCCGTCTCTCTTTCTGTCGGTTTCTCCGGCTCCTTGCCTCTACCCCGAAAACGGCCAGTCGGGCGTTCCTCCAGAGGAGCATCCTCATCTCTCGGAGCGGGCCTCTCTTCCGGCACCTCATCGCTCATCCCACTCATCATCTCGGTGAGCTCCTCATTGCTCTTCACCTCGATGATCTCTTCGAGGTTGTATGCGTCCTTATACCGTTGGTCCAATTCTTGCTCATTGAAGGAATCGTTCTCCTGCCTTTGCACGAGTTGGACGCCCGTGTACTTGGTGGCCAGACCCTTGCCTTCCTTCTTGAAGAGGAAGTTCCACCCCTCCTCCGGCACCGTGTAGTAACGCTTCTCCCCCGTGCGCTCGTCCTTGTAGAGTTCACTCAGCACGTCCTCAATGCTCTGGTGGGGCGCCTCCCAGACCTGAACCCCTTTCTGCATCTCCGCATCCGTGTCGAAGCAGAAGATGTTGTAGATGGCACGTTTCGCCGGACCAAGGGCATCCGCCTGCTTCTTATAAGCTGCCGACTTGTCCTTGTTCGTCTCGGCATCGGCCAGGTCGTAGAGTTTCCCGCGTTTTATACAGATAGGACATTCCTGTTTCAGCGTCCGGGGACACAACACCTGATCCTGGTTGGGGCCAATGTTTCCGTGGATGAGCGCCGTGAGTTTGTGGGCCCAAGCCTCCCCACTCTTCAACTTGTCGGCAGAGAAGGGCTTGTTGAAGTCCGGATTGCTGGTGCGGAACATGCTGTTCCCCTTCACCTGATAGGGAATGAGGCACACTTCATGTTTCCCGTCCGTGAGTTTCCACCGCCGCACATCCCCCTTATAGATGTTCCCGTACTTCCCGCTCTCCCCGCGGTGGGCGTAACTGTGCTCAACCTGCTCATCCATCACCTCTACCGAGGGACGGGACCTCGTGATCTTGGCTGGTTCCCTACCAAGGGGCCTCCTCACTGTTCCTTTTGTTTCCGTTGGTTTCCTGCTCAATGGCATGTTCGTTCTCTCCTTTCTCTTTCAGATTATTTACTACCGAGGGTTCGGCGGCGGGGCACCCGCTCCCCCACCTCTTTTCCCTTCTCTTCGGAATTGATCTCCCTACGTCCCTGACGATCGGTCGCAGCCTTCACCGTGGGGCCACTGTAATAGCCCTCCCTCCACAGCTCGCCCTCAGCCCTGAGTAACTCCTTCCGCTGCTCAAACGCCTTAGTCACGTACTCGAACACATACTGAAGTTCATAGGCCTTGTGGAAGTCCGACTCGGCCCCCTTCACCTCCTTGCTCGTCAGCACCACGGCCTTGATCGCCGCCTCCTTCGGACTGGCTTCCAGGCCGTATACCGTCGGGTCCTTGCGGATCTTCACGTCCGTCTCCGCCTTCACCCGATCAAGCTCGGATTCCCTGCGGCTGCGTTCAACCCTGGCGTGGGCGTAGAGCATTGCCCAGCCCATATAGGTCTGGGGCTGGCGCTCGAACTCCTCATCCAAGTTGAACTTGTCGAACGAGAGTTCCCGCTTCCACTCCTCCTCGTAACTCTCTACACTCCGTTCCAGATCATATTGTTTTCCCATTGCTTACTCCTTTCGACTAATATATTATATATCGTTTTTTGAAAGACATAAGAAAAATCTTTCCTTAATCTTTTACGCAACGATAAATGGCCAATGCCAACATTGCCCGATTCTCCAACTCACTGTTGTAGAAGGGGCGGCTCAATTCCTCTATGACCACTGCAGCAACCTCATTCGGGCGGTCTGAACCCAATAGCACCTTGGTCATATAACCGAAGATTGAACGCCGCACATCTTCCGGAGAATCCTTCAATGCCATTAACACTTTCCGCACCTCTGGCCAACGACTCCCCCCCATCAGGTGATCTATCAACATTTTCGCGTCCGCAGAGATCAGGACCCCATGTTGTAGCAACTCAACCGCTTCCTCATCGGAGCATGATTTAACCTTCTCTAACAACCCTAGCAATTCTCTGGGTATGCCTTCGCTTGCAGCCAATAGCCCCCGGTTCACTGCCGGAGATAATGAGAGTCCTTCCGCCTTTGCTACTTTATCCAACAATTCGGATAAGTCTCGTCGATGAAGTGGGCGCAGTTCATATTCTCCGGCTTTAGTGCGACTGCGGATGGTCTGCGTAACTTTTCCCACCTCTGTAGTACATAGGATAAAGTATACATGTGATGGTGGTTCTTCCAAAGTCTTTAGGAGAGCGTCCTTGGCATCACCAGTAAGTTGATGACATTCGTCAATGATGTAAACTTTGCAACTGCCGCTCAAAGAATGAAGGGGCACCGCGGCCTTGAGTGTCTTCACTTCAGCAATTCCCCGGTTGCTAGCGGCATCCAATTCGTAAATGTCAAATTCGTTTGCCCCCAATTCTTTCGCTACCAAGCGAGCGAGCGTGGTCTTCCCACAACCGCGGAGCCCATGAAAAAGATAACGATGAACGGTACCAAGGCTTGCCCGAATAGATTTCAGTACGGTTTCATTTCCGCAGAACTCTTCAAAGCTTTGCGGTCTGTATTTCAAATCCAACGTCTGTTCTTTGTTTTCTTTATTCAATCGAAAAACCCTCCTTCCTTCGTCAGCTTCCTACTTAAAAAGGATCGGGAATATTTCTTTCCCAAAACATAAATCTTACCTAACAAGACCTTGATCATCTTGATGTACTCAGAATTCAATTCTATGATAATCCATCTTCTAAACATATTCTCAGCAACTACCGCCGTGGTTCCAGTTCCCCCGAAGCAGTCAAGTACAACGGCGGGAACAGTCTTTTCCTCACCACAGGAACAGGTGGGACGCCAGCCTGTAGTTCTTTTTTCTGGATCTCCGCACCGAAGCCGAATACCCCTTTTATCTGTACCCCTATCAATTCCATCAAAATCACGTCGCCCGATCACTTCATTTTCCACCACCGGCTCCCAGGGCTTTCCACACTTCGGGCAGCAGCCCTTCTCGGACGTGCCCGCCAATATGCACCGTTTCACAAGCTCTTGAGGAAAAGTAGCAAAGTGGGCTTCAGGTGTCGGCTCAGTGGCGAAGGTCCATACGGATCGGATGTTGCGACCATTGGGATTAGTTCCTAGATGTGGATCAGAACCGAATGAAGTGTCTTTCAGGCCTCTCCGCATTGGCTCACCCTTCGCCTTGCGGTCTGCCCATGTAACTAAATCATCATTCTTTCCACCTTCCCTCACCGCCTCCTGGTTCCAGAAGTACTTTGCCGACTTGGTAAGCAGAAAGATGTATTCGTGTGATTTCGTGGGCCTGTCCGTCACGCTCTCGGGCATAGGGTTCGGCTTCGCCCAGATGATGTCAGAGCGCAGCCACCAGCCATCAGCTTGCAGGGCGAAGGCCACACGCCAGGGGACTCCGCAGAGGTCTTTGGGCTTTTGTCCCCCAGGAAGTGTCCATGAAAAATTACTCCCTCCACCGGATTTCCACACGAGCGACCGTCCTGGCGCCGTCATTTCCTGTTTGGCACCAACCCCAGGAGACTCTTTTCTGTTACTCCTCCCCGTGCTTGCGTAGCTATCCCCCAAATTCACGAAGCGCACACCTGTCGGCTTCATCACCCTCCTGACTTCCCTGAACACCTGGACGATGTGCTTCACGAAAAGCTCAGGGGTCGGCTCAAGGCCAAGTGAGCCGCGCCAAGCGCCACAGTGGAGACAGAAGGAGCCTTGAGAAGCAGTAAATGCTTTCCCCTTGGTATTCGTTTGTTCTCCTCTTGATTTGCTATTATGGAAACCTCCCGGGCTATCCGACTGAGGAGTTTGGGTTATCGTGTTTTCCTCTCCCCACTCGTGCTCGCAGGGACCAAAATGGTCATCAACAGAATCCCATACCTGCGGTTCAATCTTGTAATCACGGAGGCCCCAATAAGGCGGCGACGTCACCACACAGTCCACAGAATTATCTGACAGCGTCTTTAACACCTCGATCACATGCCCCTGATAAAGTTCTCCAGAACATCGAGTTTTAATTTCTATCCGCTGAATCATTCCACACCTTTCATCTCTGACCAATCCCTCTTTCCTCTAGACCATTCACTAGCCAAAGGCACAATGATCCAAGGGTTTTCTTCCCGGATTTTTTCTGTCATCAAGTAATCAACTTTCCTTCGGACGGTCTCAAACTCACTAGGCAAGCCATCGAAGAATAGGGCATCATGGATCTCACCACAAAGCAGACTGTTATGTTGAGATATAGTATCAACCAACTCGGGCATCATCCTTAGTACCGCTTCATTGATCGTCCATTGAAGACAGTGATAAGCAGGGCCTTGAATGGGGAAGTTGTAGAGTTTGTTTCGCGTCAAGTAGCCCCGACGTCTGAAGCCCCATGCCCCATCACTCACATAGCCCGTCCTCTTGTACTCGGCCACCACTCGATCTTGCCACTCACGAGTCTTCTTGTATTTCTGCCAGAACTTTTCCTCGCATCGCTTTACGTGACCTTCCCATTTCTCATACCGACTCTTGTAAGGCGTGTTCGGAAAGAAGTCCTCAGGAATAGAAATCTTTCTAGCTATTGCTTTATAGTAGCTCCCATAAAACTCAGGAAACACAAATCCATTCTTAGCTTGGTAGCGGAGAGTCTTCCAATGATCCTCCCCAGCCTGGGTTTCATCAGTCTGAAATAATTCTTTTGCCTCATCCGCGTGCATATCACTATCTCTCTCAAGGTAATCTATAAGCACAGGATCACGCGATTGACATGCCAGAATACGGACTTCCATGCTCCCATAGTCTACCTCCCACAACTCGTGCCCTTCACGTGGGATTATCAACTTGCGAATTTCCTTCACTTCTTCCCAATCGGGATCTCGTTTTGGATTGGGAATGTTATGAAAGTTGGGCGCGTTGGAACTGGAACGATAGGAACGAGCAAGATGAAGATTAAAACTAGGATAGATAAGTCCATTGATTTCATAACGAAGGAACTGCGATAGATAAGTATTTTTCAATTTGAAAAGTCGACGTAACTGAAGTTCCAATTGAACTAATTCTGACTTCTTAGCCAGAGTCTTCAAAACAGGAGCAGCGACAGAACGATCTCCACCCTGTGTCTCGGAATGAGATTCAAACTTCAACAGATCAAAGAGAAGATATCGTAGGTCTGCATCCGATAATTTCTTTTCATATTTGAGAGGTCGTCCCTTAGCCTTCTCAAATGCTTTGGCCTCAGAAGAAGTTAGAATCTTTTCTTTCAATGAACCTATGCTTTCACCCCACTCCGCATCAAGACGCCTCCCCTCCTCTACATTCACTCTTATTCCGTTCCGTTCAATGCGGGCAAAGGCCTGGGCTCCCTCGTGGAACAGATAGTAGGCCCGATCCAACCCTTCCTCTTTCAATCGTTTGACTTGTAAGGGCCAGAGGCGAGCAGTGTAGTCGGAGTCCTGCCCCCCATACTCAGCCGCCTTCTCCGGGAATTCATCCATAAACAGTTTGAAGCGGTTCTTGCACTTTGGCTCTGCCTTTAAATACTTCTCCACCTCCCCACTATAATCCGGCTGACCAAATACATAGTATGTCTGCTTCTTGAGGCCAGAGGTCTCCTTAGACTCATCCAACAAGTGACTTGCAATCATAGTGTCATGGACAATGCCCCCTGTTTCCACCTTCTCCGTCCACCAAGCGGCATTGATCTCATGCTTTAGATTCTGTACAGCCTTCGGAATGCTCTCATCCTCCAATACCTGTTTCCAAAGGGTCCAACTCTGACCCCCTTCCATAACATGGAAGACAAAAGAATGCCCTTCAATGAATGTCAACGATACCAGATACAATTTATGAATCCGTTCATAATAACGGTAGCTGGAAGATTCATAGTCGTAAGTGAAAGGGGTCTTGTTCTTCAGAACCGTCCTAAGAAGAAGCACCACTTCCCCTTCCGACAACACATCCCTCTCATTGACCCGAGTGCGGGGCGGTCGATCGCCCCGCCTTACTGCCGAGACAAAGGTCTGAAAGTCCAAGTCAAACACGTGCTCCAAGTCATAGTTGCCCCTCACAATATAACTGGGATGATACGAATGACAAACCCATGCTTGAGTCGTCTGATCTGGGATAACCTTACCCCGATAACTTGAAAGAGGGAGGCTAGCAAAGAACTTACGTCTTGGATCACACCCGTAGAAACTGGTGATTGCAGAGTCCCCCAGAAGGAAAATCACTTTGGGTTTATGTTTCTCTAATACCTTCTGCTTGCGATGCCAACAGCATAGGATTTCCTTGTTTGTTGGCTTCCGATTATCCGGAGGGCGACAATCTAAGGAATTGACCGCTATGCAATCCCGATCCATGTCCAGATCATACTTCAAGAAGTAAGGGCGGAAATACTTGCCCACCTCGCCCATCCATGGGCGACCTTCAGAATCCTCATCAGCACCGGGGGCCTCCCCCCATATCACGGCCTTCTTACGGAAATGACCATAGGGTTCTATTTTGGGATTCTTCAAAGCCTCCTGTTTATCAAGACCACATGCCCCACATGACTCCATTGGAGTGCGTTCTTTCTTTTCCGAATGGACCGGACTCCGCGCAGGTTTCTTTTCTTGAGTATAAAAAAATCCAGCTGGCAT
>Ga0180732_1001119_pt1 | contig 17773 bp, 18 predicted proteins | sample KR11_01MetaG_FD_148674 | JGI IMG/M metagenome (GOLD analysis project Ga0180732, IMG submission 148674) | Groundwater microbial communities from the Olkiluoto Island deep subsurface site, Finland - KR11_0.1 MetaG | ecosystem: Environmental > Aquatic > Deep subsurface > Groundwater | place...
CGCAAATCTTTGTTGGCTTATTTTTCTTTTCTCTGGATTTTCTTTAATCCATTCTTTAAAATATTCATTCAGATGCTCTTTGTTTTCTTTTGCCCATTTTTGATGATATTTTTTACTCCTTTTTGCAATCTTATCTTTATTTTTTTTAAGGTAATCTTTTATTTTCTCTTTATTTTCTTGCTGATATTTTTTAGAATACTGTGAAAGTTTCTCTTTATTTTGTTTACGATAATCTTTTATTTTCTCTTTATTTTCTTGCTGATATTTTTTAGAATACTGTGAAAGTTTCTCTTTATTTTTCTTACGATAATCTTTTATTTTTTGCTTGTTTTCTTGCCGATATTCCTTAAAACGCTTTAAAATCTTCTCTTTATTTGCTTGATAATATTTTTGTGTATATTCTTTTTTATCAAAAGCCATTTTATTAAAATATTAAATAAAGAGAAAATCCTGAATTAATTAGAAACAATTCAGCTAAAATAAATAACACTAATTTGCTTTTATCTTAGAAGATTTTCTTTTTCTGATTGTTCTTTCAGCAACAAATACTCCTCCTAATGCCAGGACAAAGATTATTGCAATAATGCCAGTTGTAGAGGTGGCAATTCCAACAGCCCCACCAGTTATTCTTGAAATAAATCCTTTAGTTTCTTCTTTTATTTCTTCTTTTGGTGCTCCTAATTCTGAAGATAATTGTTCTTTTTCTTCTCCAAGACCAGGACATGTTCTTTCTTCAAAAGGCTTGTTTTCATAAACAATGCATGATTCCCATCCTTTTACACAAGTTCTTGTTTGTTTGTCATCAATGCAATCACTCCATTCAGTGCATTCCCAAACAGTTCTGCATGTTGTTCCGCTACCTCCTCCGCTAGTTGTTGTCGCAGTAGGTGTGTAAGCTGCAAATTCTGTAAAATGATATGTCCAGATTATTAAATCACTTCCACTATTAATATAGCACTCTCTTGGTGAATTTGAATTTATATTTGAAGGATTAGTAAGTGAATCGCAGACAGTTGTTATTGTAGTAAGAGCTCCTTTTCCTCTTGTCCAGCCTGCACTTTTGCCAGCCATTCCTCCAATAGTAATCTTAACAGCATTTGAGAATGTTAATTCAACTCCTCCTCCAAGGTCAATAACAACATCCACTGCTCCGCCTGATACAGAATAATCTGAGTTGGTTTTAACTGTTGGAAGAATAATATTTCCATCCCATGTACTTCCTCCTGAAACAACAGTCCCATTAGGTATTTCTGCTGTATAATCATTTGCCCCTTGTCTTGTAAGTGTAAAATCATTAGGGATTGTTACATTGCCTGCAGATAATAAAGGCTTGAGATTTAATCTTATTTCTGTGCCTGAAGGAATTGTTGATGGGATTATAACTTGTTTCAGGCTTCCGCTGTCTTCTCCAACAATTATTTCTGTTGTGTTTTCTCCAACATTAACTGTTTCATTTTCTGCATATTCTTCTCCTTCAATAAGATTTATTGTAATTTGCTGAGGTTGAGAGTAATAAGTTGTTCCTCCAATATCTGCCTGTAATCTTGCATTATAGGTTTTAGGGCTAAAATATTCTGTATCAATAGTTATTTCATAAACTAGTTCAGTTGCACCAATGCCATAGCCATACCCATATCCATAGCCATAATCAAAATTATATTGGTAGCCATATCCATAAGAATTATCATACCCATATCCATAACCGTAACCTGCTCCAAAAGAACCACTTATTTTTTCAATGCTTACTCCTTCACATCCGCTTACAATTTCCCCATTAATGCTAAATACACATGTTTTGCTTCCCAAGTTTAACATAAGAGAATTAATCGGAAGATATTGGTCCACATCCTCAATTTCTAAAGTTGCTGTAAAGTTTATTAATTCGCCCTTATCTACTTCATCTTGAGAACCATCTGCAAGATCAAGATTTAAAATAAAGGCTTTTGCAGGACCAGCAAAAATAATTAATCCTAAAATAAAAATAGTAAATATTCCTGCAATTATCTTTGCAGATGGTTGTTTATTTTTCAGTGGCAATTTCATGTTTTTGTAGAGGTATTTTATACTTAAAAGTATAATTTCCCCTTTTTAAACATTACGCATATTATCACGCTCTCTTAAATTCTAAAAATTACGCTATTTGTCATGGATGATGCATTGAAAATATTCCTTGCCCGCAGTAATTTAAGAAAAGAAGTGCTGAAAAAGCTGGGAATTAAAAAACAAATAGCTTCTTTTTTAGCACAGGATATGAAAAAACACAGAGAAGTGATTAGCAGGATTTTTTTAGATTTGCAGAGATTTGGGCTAACTAAATGCTTTAATCCTGAAGCACCTAATTTCAGGTATTACATAATTACAAAAAAAGGAAAAAATGCTTTAAAAGAACTTTTTAAGTGATTTTATCTGCAAATAATTTCTGTTACCACTCCTTCTTAATTGTAAAACATAAAGTTTAAATAAGCTGTAAAAACTAAATATATTAAGATATTATGTTACGCTAATTATCACGCTGTATTAAGATGAACAAACCAAAAGCATATTACTCAGTAGTCATTCCTGTATATAATGAGCAGGGAAACATAGAAAAGCTTAATCAGGAAATAAAGCAGGTTATGACTTCTCTTAGGCAAAATTATGAAATTATTTATGTAAATGATGGCTCAACAGACAGCACTCTTAATGAACTTAAAAAATTAAAAAAAATTAAGATAATTGATTTAAACAAGAATTATGGGCAGTCAACAGCATTGGATGCTGGGTTTAAGATGGCTGAGGGAGAAATTATTATTTCTATGGACGGGGATTTGCAAAATAATCCAGAAGATATTCCAAAACTGCTTAAGAAATTAAAAGACGATGATTTGGATGTTGTTGCAGGATGGAGAAAACACAGGGCAGACAAATCAGGAATTAAGGTTTTAACCCTTCTTGGGAGATTTGCAAGAAAGGTTTTTATTAAGGATAATATTCATGATACTGGTTGCACATTAAGGGTTTACAAGCAAAAAGCTGCAAAATCCCTTGACTTGCAAGGAGAAATGCACAGATATATTCTTGCTCTTTTAAGATGGAAGGGATTTAGAATCGGGGAAATAATTGTAGAAGACAGAAAAAGAAAAAGTGGGGTTTCAAAATATGGCTATTCAAAAGCAATAAGAGGATTTTTGGATTTGATTTATGTCTGGTTTATTAAAAAATATTCCCAGAGGCCTCTGCATATTTTTGGCTATCTTTCTATCTTGTCTTTTTTTCTCGGAGCAGGAATTGAAGCACTCCTGATGATAAAAAAGGTTTTTTTTAGAATTGATTTAAGTGACAATGCATGGTTTATCCTTGGATTTTTTCTCTTAGGGCTTAGCTTTGTTTCTTTTGTCTTTGGAATGATTTTTGAGATGATGATTAAAATTCAGTTAAATACTTCTCCTTGTGAAAAAAGATATCATATTAGAGAAGTTTGGAGGGGGTGAGAATGGGGGAGAAGAATCCGATAATTAGTATTGGTTTAATACTTTTCATATTATTAATTTTGTTATTTATATTAAATTTTTCAAATATGAAATTTCTTGAAAGAATCACTGGACATCATATTGGTGCTAGTCTTCATACTAAAGTAGTTTCTCAAGAATTAGATTTAGAAATAACAACAAATCCCCCCCATGGACCAATAGATTATTTTATAGCAGTGCCAATAGGAATTTTAATTTTAGCTCTTGCATTTTTTATAATTAAAAAATCTTTTAAAAAATTAAAATGAGTCCAAAGAAAATTCTAGTTCTTAACTACGAGTTTCCGCCATTGGGGGGAGGGGCAGGAAATGCAACATTTTATTTATTAAAAGAATTTTCTAAAATTAAGAATATTGAAATTGATTTAGTAACTTCTTCTACAAATGAATTTAAGATAAAACAATTTGCACCAAATATTAAAATTCATTTTTTAGACATTGGAAAAGGTGGAAACTTACATTATCAATCAAATAAAGATTTGCTAAATTATTCTTGGAAAGCTTATTGGTATTCTAAAGGATTAATCAAAGAAAAACAATTTAATTTATGCCATGCTTTTTTTGGAATTCCCTGCGGATATATTGCTATGAAGTTAAAAATCCCCTACATAGTTAGTTTAAGGGGAAGTGATGTTCCTTTTTACAATAAGAGATTTTACTGGTTAGATAAATTTATTTTTAAAAATTTGAGTAGAAAGATTTGGAAAAAATCAAAAGCAACAATAACGAATTCTCAAGGATTAAAAGAATTGGCTTTAGAATCTTCGCCTAATCAAAAAATAGAAATGATATTTAATGGGGTGGATGTTGAAGAATTTAAACCGCTAAAAAATAAAAAACAAAACAAACAATTAACATTAATTTCAACGGGAAGATTAATTGAAAGAAAAGGTTATCAATATTTAATTCCCGCGATTAAAAATCTAAATGTTAAACTTCAATTAATAGGTGACGGAAATTTAACAGATGAATTAAAAGACCTTTCTAAAGGATTAGATGTTGAATTTTTAGGAAAGAAAAATCATAAGGATTTAATAAAAGATTTACAAAAGGCAGATATTTTTATTTTGCCCTCGCTGAATGAGGGAATGAGCAATTCAATCTTAGAAGCAATGGCCTGCGAACTCCCGATTATCACAACAGACACGGGCGGAAGCAAAGAGTTAATTAAGGGAAATGGGTTTATAGTTGAAAAAGAATCTATAGATGATTTGAAAAAAGTTTTAAAAAAATATCAAAAAGATAAAACTTTAATTAAAAAACAAGGAGAAATTTCAAGAAAAATTGCTGAGAAAATGAGTTGGAAGAATGTTGCGGGAGCATATAGGGGGGTTTATGATGAACTGGCGTAAACCTGTAATTTACGGATTGCTTTATTTAAGTGGGAGTAAAATTCCTAAGTATTTTAAAGAAATAAAAAAAATGGAGAAATTTTCTTTAAAAGAAAAAGAAGAATATCAAGAAGAAAAATTAAAAAAACTTCTTCTTCATGCTTGGAAAAATATTCCTTATTATCATAAAGTTTTGGGAAAGGTAAAAGTCGTCGTTGAGGGAAAAGTCAATCTTAATAATTTTAACAAAATCCCTTTATTGACAAAAGAAATTATTAGAAAAGAAAAAGAAAATCTCTATTCAAAGGATTATGAAAAACGAGGTCATTATGAAAATACTTCTGGAGGTTCTACGGGAGAACCCGTTAGATTTATCCAAGATAAAAAATATAATGAATGGAATATTGCGAATAAGATATTTTTCTTTAACGAATGGTTTGGGAAAAAGATTGGTCAATCTGAAATAAATTTGTGGGGTTCTGAAAGAGATATACAAAGGAACTCCTTGAGTTTAAAAGAAAAAATTATTAATTTTTTATATAATCGGACCTTCTTGAATGCTTTTAAGGTTGATGATAAAAAACTTAAAAATTTTGTTAAAATAATAAATAAGAAAAAACCAGTTTCAATGTGGGTTTATGTTGAGTCTATCGACTATCTTGCCAAATTTATTGAAAAAAATAAAATAAAAATTCACTCCCCTGATTTTATTATATCCACAGCAGGAACACTTTATCCACAAATTAGAAAAAATATAGAAGATGTTTTTAGGTGTCCTGTTTATAATCAGTATGGTTCTAGGGAAGTTGGAGCCATAGCCATTGAATGCAAGGAACAAAAAGGATTACATGAATTTTTTTGGACAAATTATATTGAAATAATCAATTCAAAAATATATGTTACCAATTTAAACAATTTTTCTATGCCTTTAATTAGATATGAGATAGGGGATATTGCATCAGAAGCAAGAAGTAATAAATGCAAATGTGGTAAGAATAATTTAAAATTTAAAGAAATTAAAGGAAGAACTATAAATCATTTTAAAACAAAAAAGGGAGATATTGTTCATTGTCAGTATTTAATTCATCAATTCTATTTTAATGACTGGATTAAAAAATTTCAAATAATTCAGAAGCAATTAGATTTAATTATTTGTAAAGTTGTTTTAAATGGTAGTAAGGATACTGAACAAATGAAAAAAATAGAAGATAATATTAAAATAGTTATGGGAAAAGATTGTAAAATTAAATGGGAGTTTGTTAATGAAATAGAGCCGACAAAAAGCGGGAAGTTTCTTTATACAATTTGCGAGTTGGAATGAAAATTCTTCATATTATAGATTCATTTGGTTTGGGCGGAGCACAAACAGTAGTTAAGGGAATTTTTGAATCTCAAAAATCAAATAAGAATATTTTTTTATTTGCATTAAGAAAAAAAGAAATCTCCACTAAAATTAATCATAAGAATACAATAATCCATAAATCTAATAAAAAATATTCTTTCTCTCCCCTGAAACAATTAAAATATATTATTGAAAAAGAGAAAATTGAAGTTTTGCATTGCCATTTATTTAAATCCCAATTTTTTGGTTGGATTCTTAAAAAATACTATTTCCCAAATATAAAATTAATCATACATGAACATGGAAAAATATTCAAAAATTATTTTTATTATAATAAATTTATGAATATTGCACAGAAACAAACAAATCTATTTTTAGCGGTTTCAAGAGCAACAAAACAAAAATTAATTGAAAAAGCAACAATTAATTCTAAGAAAATAAAAGTTCTTTATAATTTTGTAGACTTAGGTAGATTTAATAGAAAAAACATTAAAGTTGATATCCAAAAAGAAAGAGAAAAACTATGGATAAAAAAAGACGAGTTTGTCGTAGGTTTTGCGGGAAGATTAAGTAAAGTTAAGGGATGTGGGTATCTTATTGGAGCACTGCCTTACCTTAATTTTGATTATAAGGTTTTAATTACAGGAGAAGGTCCTGAAAAAAGAAAATTAGAAAAACTTGCTAAAAGATTGAAGGTTCAAGATAAAATTATTTTTTTAGGATATATAGAAAAAATAGAAAAAATTTATCCTCTATTTGATGTTTTGGTTATGCCTTCATTGTCTGAAGCAAGCCCGATGGCATTTTATGAAGCACAAGCATATGGTATCCCTGTTATTGGAAGTAATATTTCAGCAATAAACGAATTTATTATTCCCAATAAAAATGGGAATTTATTTAAAGTTAAAAATAGGAAAGATTTAGCTAAGGAAATGAATAAAATCTTTGAAGATAAAAAAAACTTAAAACAAATGAGAAAATATTCAATTGAAAATATAAAAAACTATTCATTAAGAGAATATGTTATTAATTTAAATAAACTCTATTCGGGAATATTAAATGGTAAAAAATAAAATTTATGCACTTTTGAAATACTCTACTAATAATATTGGTGATGAAATACAAAGTATTGCAGCTAGGCAATTTTTACCGAATATAGACTATTTTATTGATAGAGATAAATTATTAAAATATAATGGTCCAGAAGTTAAGCTTATCTTAAATGGATGGTTTACACACAATCCAGAAAATTGGCCACCTTCAGATAAAATTAAGCCCTTATTTGTTTCATTTCATATTTCAAATGTTGCTTATTCTAAATTTTTATCTAAAAAATCTATAGATTACTTTAAGATCCATGAACCTATTGGATGTAGAGATTTTAGCACCATGAATATTTTAAGAAAAAAGGGGATTAAAGCATATTTTTCTGGTTGTTTAACATTAACATTAAAAAAAAAGGGGATTAAAAAAAATAATAAGGTTTTATTAGTTGATGTAGATAAAAAAATAGATAAAAAAGTTAGAGCAAGGTTTGGAAAAGAAATAGAAACTATTTCTCATGCTCATGATGGAAAATTATTTTCTTTAAGAAATCATCCTCTTAAGAATTATCTTTATAGAATTGAATTTCTTAAAAAATTAGGAAAATCGTCATTTGTTGGAAAATTTCTAAGAAGAATATTACTAAAAAAAGAAGGAGAAGTAATAAAATTTAATCGGGCTGATAGGTTACTAGAAAAATATGAAAAGGCAAAATTAGTTATTACTTCAAGAATTCACGTAGCCTTACCTTGCTTGGCTTTCGGGACTCCAGTAATTTTTATTATAAAAGATCAAAAGGATATTCGATTTAATGGTTTGACAAATCTTTTTAATAGTTACGACTATTCTGAATTTATAAGCCCCGAGTGCAACTGTCTCAAAAGAATAAGGAAAAATCCCAATAAATATTTAAAATTTAGAAAAGAATTAGTAAATAAATGCATAAATTTTATAAAAAATTAAAAATAATAGGTTTAAACTAAAATATATAAAAATGAAATTTTTTTTAAGAAGAAGAATAAAAAATAAAATTCTCAAAGAAACTATATGGTCTTTTCTTACTAAAGGAATAACATTTATACTTTTCCTATTAACAAATGTTTATCTTGCAAGAGTTTTGGGAGTTCAGGGTTTTGGAGAATGGTCATATTTACTTTCAATAATTACAATTTTTTTAACTTTATCTTATTTTGGAATTAATACTTCTACGAAAGTTTTTATAGCTAGAAATAATAAGACTAATAATTTAAAATCTATCTTTAGAGACTCTCTATTACTAAGGACAAAAGTCTCAATTATATCTGCAATAATATTTTTGACAATAGCATTTCCTCTTTCAAGAATAATGAATAAACCAGAGTTCTTTGTCCTATTTCTATTTGCAACTCCTTTTATTTTATTTAAATCATTCGTGGAGTTTAACAAAAATGTATTTCAGGGACTACATAGGTTAAAGTTCCAATTTTTTATTAATTTTTCTGAATTTGGGCTCAATTTGATTTTATCAATTATTTTATTAAAATTAATTTTATCAATAAATTCTGTATTATATGCATTTATCATATCTTCAATAATCACATCAATTTTAGGGTTTTTGTTTTTTGGGAAAACATATAGGAGCCTTAAGGGGAATATAAAAGAGGATTATCAAAAAAAGATATTTAATTATTCAATTCCCTTAGTGTTGATTGGTGTTGGGTTTATTCTAATGACTGAAATAGACACGATTATGCTCGGTTTATTGCTCGGAGAATTAGAAGTAGGAGTTTATGCAGTAGCTAAAAATTTAATTAATAAATTGCCACAGATTGCTTTTGCAATATCTCTCGGAGTTATGCCAATATTTGCAAAAATGTCTTTAGAAAATAAATCTGAAATGAAAAATAAATTTAAGAAATTGCTTTTAATTAATTCTTTGATTTATATCCCATTAACTTTAGTTCTAATATTTTTATCCCCTTGGATTATAATTTTTTTATTCGGTATAGAATATACTGCTTCAATATTGCCCTTACAAATATTGTCCATCTGGGTTTTAATGGTTTCATATAATATTTTTCAAAGTAGTTTTATGGATTATCAAAAAAAGGCATGGAAAAGAACAAAGAATTTTTCTATCGCTATAATTTTAAACATAATTTTAAACATAATTTTAATTCCAAGATATGGCCCAGTAGGAGCCGCATTAGGCACAACAATTTCATATATACCTTATTTTATTGCTAACTGGATTGAAGTAAGGAAGAGTTGGAATTAAATAAATAAACTTCACTATATCCATCTGAAGAATTATAAATAACATTCTTTGTATTATTTTCTAAAAAATTAATGAAATCTTTTCTAATATGGGTTGTTCCGGCTATATTTACACTTCCACCATTAACAACTAACCAAACCTGTTTATCCTTATTATTTGAGATTATCTCTTCTATATCTTTCGCTTTATTAATTAATATTGAATTATATTTTGGAGAAATAAAATTTGAACCATTAACAAAAGACAATGTATTCCATCTATAATTTTGATTTAAAATATAATCTGGAGAGATACCATATTCTTGGTAATTAGTAGTTATGACAGCAATCCATATATCTCCCTCTTGAATATTATTTTTTAGATAATCATAGGTAGTTTTATAATCTGCCCTATATGCTGAAACATGAGTACTTCTAAATGGATTATCTAAAACACTATCTCCATAATTCAAACTAATTTGATTGTAGAAATAAGGAGTAATAGAAAAGAATAATAGCATTACCAAAAGTAAAGATAATAATTTATAAAAACTAAGCTTCTTAAATAAAAATTTTAATAATATAACTAAAGAAGATATAATTAGAATAATATAAAGCCCTTCCATAAAAAAGAAAATCCTCGCCCCAGTTACGTTTCTATTAATAAATTCATAACCAATGATTGTAAAAAGAGTACTTAATAAAAGATAGCCAAACCAAGATAAAGTTTGTTTCGATTTAATATCTTTCAATACGACAAAAATGCCTAGAATAATCGCAACAAGAAAAAAGATAAATGGGATATAATTCTGATTGAAAAAAGAAAATAATTGCCATTGGGGCCATTTTAATAAAGGGTAAATTGCGGGAGCAGAGATATTCTCTAATAATTGATAAGCATAAATTTCCTTACCTTTAATCTGATTAATTAACCAGACAAATCTTGCAAAAAAGTTTCCGATACCTGCTATTAAAATAGAAACAAAAATAAATAAATAAGTAGATAGGTTACTGGATTTTTCGCAATTCTCATTTTTATTCAATAAGATAAAAATTAGTGAATAAAAGATATAGGTTCCAATAATAAAAACATAAAAACTTCCTAATTGTACAGTATGTACCATTAGTATAAATATTATCATTGATAACCAAAGATATTTCTTTTGTTTTAGGAATAATCCTTTATAGACAAATAAGAGAGCTAACATAAAGAGAAAAGCATTCATAACGTAAAATCTAGCAAATTGAGAATATTCTATATTATATGTAGAAAATGTTAAAAATAATAATACTAATAATCCAGAAGTTTTATTAATTTTTTTTGCAAATATGAAAGAAAGAATAACTATCCCCATCCCAAACAAAACACTAGGAAACCTTAACCAAAATTCCGTGTTTCCAAATAAGAAAGTAAAGATTGATACAAAATAATTGTAAGCAACCCCCCTCCAATAATATCCTAACCCAGAAGGAAATAATGGCAATCCAGTTTCCAATATTCTTGATACATACATCCCAGTAATTAATTCATCCCACCATAAACTGAGCCTTCCAAGATGATACAATCTAATTGAAAAACCAACTATAATTAATATAACTGCTGTTATAGAATACCACCATCCCTCCTTATACATCCACTTAACAATATTCCTAACACCCCAAATCTTATTTATCCTCGGAAACTTAAACCCAAACTCCTTCTTCCTAATCTCCTCTTGAAGTTCTTCTTTGTTCTTTTCATCATCCATTTCTTTCTCAATTTTATCCCGATTATTCCAAAAAGTCAAGCCCCCAGTAAGAATCCCAAGAACAACAATTTGCCAATTCCAAGCATTTACAATTTCCCATTTGAAATACTGATTAACTGCTAACAATCCTAATATGATTAAAAAAACATAAGGCAAAACCTTCCAAAAAAGACTATCTTTTGAGACAACCCCTTTCTTCCCAATTTCATTGAAAGAAGCAAACTTTCCCTTAATCTTATCAAACAAATTTTCTTCAACTTCAATTTTTTTAACTTTATCAATATCAACAGGCTTTTCTTTTTCCTTAATAGCCAACTGCCTCAAAATAATCAAATTATCTTCTTGTCTTTTCTTTTCAAGCTTAACCAAAGTTCTCTCAAAATTCTTATTAGATTCCTTAATTATATCACTAAATTTCTTAGTCATAGAATCAATCTTTAAAACCAAACTCTCCTGAAAACTCTTATTGTTCTCCTCCAAACTCCTAAGCTTCAATTCATAAATCTCAACAAGAGAATCTTTCTCTTTCATAAATTTCTCAAAATCCTTTTTTCTCTGATTCTCAATAGACTTAATCAAAGAATTACTTTTTTCAGCTTGCTTAATCAATTCCTTTTGATTCTCTTGGTATTTCTTAGAAATCTCATTCAGCTGTTTTTCATATGCTTTTTCCACACGCTTTAACTCAACTCTTTCCCTAAACTGCTTTTGAAAATTAAATATTTTCGAGTCAGACTTAACCCTTTCTTTCTGAACCTCTTGTTTCAATTTTTCTTTCTGAATTTCTAACTCAAACTTTTGCTTTTCTATTAATAAATTCAACTCCTGTTTCTCTTTCTCTTTTTCTATCTGAAACTTAAAAAATTCTGCCTGTTTTTGAAGCTCTAACTCCTTAGAAGAATCAGCAATAACCTCTTTATTTTTACAAATATCCTGTTTAATTTCTGAAAGTTTTTCCTCCAGCGAAACAATAAAATCCTTATTTTCCCGGGAAACATCTTTAATCTCAGCCATATCTTTCTTTATAGCCTTAAATGAATCCTTTAATTTAGCATCGATTATTCTGGCATTCCTCTCTATCTTCTTATCTACATCTTTATTGAATATCATTTTATGTTACTCTTTTAAAGGAATAAAACCATATTTAAACTTTGTTATTAACTAAAAAAATGCAAGATTTATAAATATGCTTTACTATCAGATAGTATGAAAAAGGCATGCTCATTTATGTATGATGATTTTTCAGACAGACTTTTAATCTCCTGCAAAAAAGAATCAGAAAAAGTTGCCGGAAGTGTCAGATTTCTCAATCTGACAATTGATTTAACTTCAGCAAATAAAATAGCAAATATTGAATTAAAAAAAGCATCAAATTTTTTAAAGTTGTTAAAAATAAATCCAAAAATTTTAAATGAATTAATCAGTGCAGATTTAGTTTTTAGGCAATGCAGAGAAGGATATTTGATTTATTTTGTTCTTAAAACCCATGATAATCTTGAAAGAATTCCCTATAACATTCAGTCTGTTCAGGCTCCAATAATTATTAATTCTTAAAATGACTGTATTGATAACAGATAAAAAAGAGATAAATAAAATTATTTCTGAAAAAATTAAAGGTAAAAAACTTGTTTTTACAGATTATTATAAATTTGGGATTTTAAAAAAAGATATCCCTCATTCTAAAGTCATGGAAATTTTTCCTAAATTTGATAAAATATTTGAGATAGAAAAAGACAAGTTAAAACATGGGGATGTGGGATATGAATTATTTTATAGATTAAGCAACAGCATTTATTTTTCTATTGCAACATGCCCCCTGAATAAAAAAGTTTTAATCATCCATGCAGTGGAATACAAAAGAAGCCTGGAGAAAAGATTTAGAAATTATTCGCATAAATAAATTTTCAAATCCTTGTTTTCATAAGAAACAATACAATCCTCTAAAATTTTGTCCAATTTCTCCTTCTGGCTTGGTTTTAACTTGCTTGCTGAATAATAATCAAGAATAAAGTAAAAATCTCCTTCAGGTCTTTCTGCACTAATCAAAGCACCAGTATAAACATCAACTATTTCTCCATTAGTTTTATTATAAGAAACACTATCATTCCCCCTACCATCCATTGAAAAAGGAAACACATAATCTGGTTTTTTAACATACCATTCAACACTTGGGGAAAACAAGCACATCAGAGGATTTATTTTAATATCTTCAATTAATTCCAAGGGAATATTCTTTAAATCAATTTCAGGAGCAGAATAATCATTATAATTATGATCTGCTGGTTTAATCATATTAACATAAGTGTGCGGAAAAAACAAATTTGAAGGAATAATCAGTAAAAAAACAAGAGAAATTAATATTATCTTCCCGTATTTTTCATATAAAAATGAAATTAATAATGAAGAATAAAGAACTAAAGGAAATACAAAAAAATAAGCATATCTCAAGGCAAATGTTTTAAGAGTAAACACTCCAATTAACAAAATAATTGAAGGCAGGATTATCAAGGAAGTTAGTCTTTTCTTTTTAATAAATGCCCAAATCAAACCTGGAATAAATAATATTAATAAATAAACCATATTTGAAGTATGTTCTGCATATTGTCTAAAGTAATTCATAGTAGAAACAGCAGAATTTGAAGAAAGTTCTTTAGTCGGAAGAAATTTATACAAAAGAGAAACCAAAGGCAGGGCAGAAAGATATTTTTTCCAGTCTTTATTATAAATAAATATATGCACTATAAAAAAAGGTGCTAAAACCAATCCTGCAAGATGTGTATTGATTGTTATAAAAAAAGAAATCAAAGACAAATAAAGATATTTCGGATTGTCTTTTGACTTATATAAAAGATAAATTGAAAGAAAAAATAACATCTGAAACAGCTGATAAAATCTTGCCTGCTTTGAAAAAAATACTTCTAAATAAAATACACTCATAAACAAAGCAGAAATTATGCCACCTGATAAAGAATATTCTTTTCCAATAAAATATGCCAAAAGAATTGTGAGTAAGCCAAAAATAACTGAAATAAACCTTGCTAAAAATTCTGTTTGTCCAAATAATAAAAGAAATGCTTGTAGGTAATGAAATATTAATGCTCTATCATAGAATAAACCTGAGTCTAAAATAGGCAACCCTTTTTCAAGAATATTAATGCTTGCAAGAGTTGATATGCTTTCATCTATCCAAAAAACCGGAGTTCCAAGCCCATAAACTCTCAAAAAAAATGCAAAGATTAAAATTACTGCTAAAAATAAATACTCTAAATTTATTTTCTTCATGTATATTAAAATATTGCAGTTGTTTTAAAACTAACTAAATGGGAAGAATTGGTTTTGTTCGGATGTTTTAAAAATAAGTGAATATCAAAATACATGTGGAAAATGAAATCAAACTTATTTAAAAAAATTCCCATAAAAATTTTGTTAGCATTAAAGGATAAATCAAATAAAGGAAAAAATAAGTCTAAACTCTCAAAAAAAATTAATTGCACAAACTCAAAATTTTCAAAAATAATAAATAGTTTTGAAGATATTGGGCTTTTAATAAGTGAAAGAGGTGGTGGGGGAATAATAATTCATTTAACAAAAAAAGGAGAAAATGTAGCGGACAAATTTATTGTAATAAATGAAAAATTATTGAAAAATTAAATTAAGGGAACCGATATAAAAGGTATGATGAAAACCTACACACAATCAGCTCCCAATATTTTTATAGTTTTTTCAGCATGTCTTATCCAGAAAGTTTTTATATAGAATACAAATTCTAAGTAGTATGAACACAATAGGACAAGTAAAATATTTAATAATCCACCATACTGAGAGAAATAATGATTTCCCATTTTTTGTAAGATTAAGACACAAATATCTGCGAGGATGGGATGATACAGGATATCATTATTTGATTGGAAATACAAGACCCTTCACTAAAAATGGGAAACTCTATACTGGGAGATCTGAAGAATTTGAAGGGGCGCATACTCTTGGATATAATGGAAATTCATTAGGTATATGTTTAATCGGTAATTTTGATAAAGTCATTCCGAGCGAAAAACAATTTGAAACTCTATTTTCACTTCTTGAAGAAAAGATTAAAAAATATAATGTTACAGTTGAAAATGTAAGAGGTCATAGCGAATTTCCGAATGTGGAAAAATCTTGTCCAGGTAAATTATTAAATATGAATTATGTCCGTGCTGTGCTTTCTGGGCAGGAAAATAATTACTAATTTAATAGATTTATCAAAGTTATTTAAATCATTTCAATCCATCACTCCCACCCCGACAATCCTTAAAAAGTCACGCCATCGCACAACACACGAATGAAAATAGCAAGGCTGACAAAAAAAGAGGATGAATTCTGGGAAGAGGTTTACAATTGCTTGATTCAGTGGGGCATTCATGAAGAATTTACTTATGATTTATGCTTTGTAATTACAAAAGCAAAGTTTGAAAGGTTAAGAAATGTTGATAAATTTATTTGAATAATTTTGTAAAAGGGTTAAATTATTTGAGGGAACTTTATAGTATTGCCCTATGCCCATGTAAAAGTAGGCGTAATATGTGTTATATCCAATCAGAAGTCGGCCTACAAAAAGCGCGCACAAAAGAAAACTTTATATTATTAACAACTTTTACTTTATCTATGGAACATTCAATGAAACTTTTGGAAAGTCCTTATGAAAGAATTTCATCTGGCAAAAAAACAATAGAAATTAGACTTTATGATGAAAAACGTCAAGAGTTGAATGTCGGAGATATTATTGAATTTTCCAAATTGCCAGATTTAAAGGATAAAGTAAAAGTTGAAATTGTTGCTCTTTTAAGATACAAATCATTTAGAGATTTAGTAAATGATTTTGGAATGGAATATTATGGCTATCCAAAAGATTATTCCGTTAATGATTTTGTAAATAGCATTTACACAATTTATTCTGAAGAAAAAGAGCAACAATATGGAGTGTTAGGAATTAAGATAAGACTTCTAAACGGGGCTCAAGATTAACTCTGAAATTTCCCTTCGGGACGTTGCACTAAATTTCATCCCTACGGGGAATATAACAAGGGATATGAGGTTACGAAGTCTTGCAGACTTCTCCACCCAAATTGCTCCCGTTGGTCGCAACTTCTCATATCCCTGAAGTTAAAGGAAATAGAAATTAATTCTCTAATTGTGCTTAAAATTAGTGGCGTGCCTTTTCCATATATTCTTCAATTAGCTGAACATCTTTTTGGTCCTTTTCTCTTCCGTATTTCTTTTTCCATTCTAAGACATAGTTTAATTTAACAAATCTGATTCCTTCAAAAATATCCGAATCATCAATTAAGAGATTTACATCATCAAACCAAGGTTCCCAATTTTTGTAAATCTCAATCTCACCAATTTTTATTAATTTTCCTTTTTCAAGGTGAGAATATTCTTTTTCTAATTCTTTCGGATATTTTTTAGCCAATTCATCCCATACATCAGATTTGACTATAATGTCTATGTCCTCACTATCTCTAATCCCATTTATTGCCAAAGGACCACTTCCAAAAATTGCAAATTTGTCTTTTGGAAGATTTAATTTTTTTAATTCAGCTAATTGTTTTTTGAAATTTTCCATTATCTTAATATTATGTGCACGCCTTTATTAAATTTTCTCCGAGAATTAATTTCTACTCTTCGCCAGCCCTTCGGGACGTTGCACTCTGGCTCGTCCTACGCTTCGCTTCGGATACCTTAACAGCGATTAAAACTTCGCTCCGTTGCACTCCGCTACGCCCTCACTTTTCAGCTCTGTTCATTTCATTCGCGAGGAAAAGTTCGGGGAAATAAATCCTTCGGATTTACTTCTCATATCCCTGAAGTTATGTCTAATTTTGTTTTAAACTTCTAGATGCAAAGATTTAATAATATCAGTTTGACTCTAAAATATATGACTCAAAATATTCCCTTAAAGAGATTATATGATGCTGTCACAACAGATTTTCCACAATATAATCATAACCCTCAAATTTTTCAGCAAGAAATAATTGATGTTTTAAAACAAGATCCATTACGCACCAGAAGTTTGCAAAAATCAATTTCTAATGAAGGATTAGAATTTCAATTAAATAGAAATTTTCCTCTTAATGATTTTCTTCACGGTGCTAGAGAATATTTAAAACATCTTGGAGCTCCTAAAAAAGAAGCTGAAAAATTTGAAAGGAAATATTTTAAGAAGGATTTATTATTCGAGTGAAGTTTAAAACAAAACTCAAAATCCTTCGGATTTTGCCCCGCTGCGCTCTCCTCCCCGCCACTACAACCCACCCCTCATCCAACTCAATCTCAATCCATCTACTCCACCCCGACAATATTTATAAATCAAGCCAGCGTCAGTAAAACAAGTAAAATTAAAACAAAAAAAAACGCCCATAAGGATAACATTTTACTCGCTTGCACGGTCGGGGCGTCATAGTATTTGTTAGGGCGTTATATCATAAACACTCAACCCCGTGTTAAAAGTTCTTTAATTAGTTAGAGAAATACATAAAATAAAAAGATTTATATAGTATCATTTGATTAGGTATGTATGACAGAA
>Ga0180732_1001120_pt1 | contig 17755 bp, 15 predicted proteins | sample KR11_01MetaG_FD_148674 | JGI IMG/M metagenome (GOLD analysis project Ga0180732, IMG submission 148674) | Groundwater microbial communities from the Olkiluoto Island deep subsurface site, Finland - KR11_0.1 MetaG | ecosystem: Environmental > Aquatic > Deep subsurface > Groundwater | place...
AATACTTGAAAAAAGAACAAAACCTATAAATGAGAAATTGGATGAAATATCAACTAAACTAACTACGAAGCCGAAAGATGAGAAAATAGAAGATATCATACGAAAGATGAAGGAGAAGACTCCTGAAAAGATTATCAGGAGAGAACAAGAAATTGTTAAACCAGAGTCTGATGTTGAGAAAAAATCTGAAGATAAAAAAGACGACAAAAAAGAACCAGAACATGTTCATGACGATGTTTTTTGTCCAACATGTGGAAAAGGACACATCCATAAAATGGAAAGTTCTGGATTGACTATGAAGTGCACAGACGGAACTTGTGGAGAAGAACTCTTTGTTATTCCAAAAAGTGCAGATCATAGCTGCAGTGAATGTGGTTTTCCAATAAAGAAACCTTCAGATGACAAAGTAATAGAAGCATGTCCTTTCTGTAAAAATGATAAAGCTATCCCATTTAGCTCAGGAAAGCCTGTAATCAAGTTCGATTTCTCGAAGATGCGAAAGTGAATTTTTAACATAAGGAGTTTATGTTACAAAATATAAACCTCAAACCAAAATCATCCAATGTTTCATCTAACATTACATCTAATGTTACATCTAACATTGCATCTAATGATGCTACAATTGCAAAGAACATAGTTGACATACTATTCGTATTTATAGATGGAAACATCAGAAACGACACTAAAATGACAGGTTTCACTAAAGGATTAATCTTAAGTCAACTTCCAGGAATCAGAAATGGTTCAAGAGATTATATAAATAACATGAGTTCAACTAATATAAGGAAACTATTAGATAATATCCAGAATCAGTTAAAAAATAGGAGATAAATAATGAGCAAACTACATGAAAGACTGCTAAAACATAAACATATGAGTTCTGAAGAAAAAAGTAATTGTACCTGTGAATTATGCAAAAGACTTAATGTAAATAAAACTCGAAGAAAAATAGAAATACCTGTACAGAAATTAAAGATTCCCAAACAAAAGTCTGAAGTATATGAGCAAATTGAAAAAGATGTCACAAAAGATATTATTTAAATTATTTGTAATTAGGTTGTTTAAATGTCAGAAAATACAATTAAATCAAATGTTTTTTATGTAACGATATGTCAATATCCAGAAGAAGCTTTGCCAAATGCATATCGAGTTCGACCATATGTCAATGAAATAATTGTTGTTCACAATTATCCAGTGATTGCTCAAGTTAAAGCAGAGTTTGATGAACTTAACGCAACGTTACATTATGTAGATTGGAAGGAGGACTTTTCCTTCAAAAGAACTCAGTATATTAGGAAAACTGGTGAAATAATAAAAGAACATCCTGAAAAAGGATATACAAAAGACAATACTTGGATGCTTGTCAGTGACATCGATGAATTCCCAAGTTTTCCGTTATTGCAAAATTTGCAAAATTTACTTGCCAAAGCAGAAATTGAAAAGTCAACTATATGTACAATTAATGCTCATGATTATTTAATTAAAGGAGAAGGAACTGCAAATCCATTTACATTTATACCAAGACCTCTTGAAGAACTTGATGATGGAGAAATAATATCACACAGTATATCGAATTATCACAAAGAATTGCTTGTAAAGTATCAAGATAAATTAGAATACACAGGAAAAGTTCATCACACATTGCGTGGCACTGGATTAAGAATGATGCAAGCACCAAAAGATTATTACTATGACCACATAAAAACAGATGCAGATTTACATAGTCATGGTTGCAGAAATTGGTTTATAGGTGGTGGAGGAGTCCAAGAATTTAGTGCAAAATGGAAAACTCTGAGGGGAATAACTGATAAATATGGTCTTGATACATGGGAAAAGATGGAAAAAGCAATGAAAATTGGAAATATCCATTCAGACATATTACAATTTATCATAGATCACAAAGATGATAATGATAGACATACAGACTCTGAATTACGTTCATTCTATTCATATTATAAAATGTTACATGAAAATGAATTAAAAGGAGTAGTTCAAACTGTAAAGACAGTGGTGACTGAAAAAGGTATAATAGAACCACTACCAAAGCAAAAAGTTAGAATTGTTGACAATGGAATACATGAACCATTGTATATATATGAAGAATCAAATAAAGATATAAAAGAAGATAAATTGTACTATGATCCTAAATGGAAAAAAGATTATGGCTCAGTACAACCTAAATCATCTGATAAATTAATCGATACAAGTAAACCATTATATAATAACCCTCAGAAAGTGACGGGAGATTATATAAAAGATATGTCTTATCATTTTCAAGAAGCAAAAATTTCATCTGATTCATCTGATTCATCTGATTCATCTGATTTATATGTTAATCCAAAAATAAGTATTTCATCTCCAAAAATGGAGAAGATAATTAAATTAGACAATGAAATCGATAAAATTAATGGAACTGAATCTGAAGATGAAATAAGGGAATTCGTTGAAGATACTTATAATCAAGTATTAGGTCGATGTGGTGATCCAGGTGGTGTAAAAGGTTATGTTGAACTGATAAAAAACAAAAAAATAACAAAGAATAATTTAGCTGACATATTCAGAAAAAGTGATGAATATATCGAAAAAGGATTGGAGACATAATCTGTCATGACAAACATACTTATAACAGGCATCACTGGATTTATTGGGAGTCACTTAGCACAACATCTTGCTAATGATGATAATAACAAAATTTATGGACTATATCGTTCAACAAAACATGAATCTGTCTTCAATTCATTAAGATTGAATGATAGAAAAAACATAAATCTAATTCAAGGAAACATTAATAATCTCAATGACATATACGAAGCAATAGTTCAATATGACATAGAACAGATACATCATCTTGCTGCAAAAGTTATAGTTCAAGATGCTGCAAAATTTCCAGTTGTAACTGTCAACACTAATGTGTTTGGAACTTTAAATGTATTAGAATCTGTAAGAATGATGAAATCATTAATGAAAAAAGAGATTCCAACATTTGTGATGAGTACCGACAAAGCATATGGAATATCAGATAAATTGCCATACACTGAAGATTTGTCTTTAAACGGATTAGACATATATTCTGCAAGCAAAGCTTGTGAAGATGTTTTATCGAGAGCATATGCATTTAATTATGATCTACCCATAGTAGTGGGGAGACCAGCTAACACATATGGACTCGATTTTAATTGGACACGTCTTATTCCATCATTAGCTAAGTCATGCTTATTTTCATTCGAGAAAGATAAACCACTTATTTTAAATGAAGGTTCGTATAAATATGTACGTGAATATAATTATGTTCTCGACACTGTGTTGGCATTAGAACTTTTGCTTAAAAATATTGGTGTTACTAAAGGTAAAGCATACAATATCTCATCTGGATTTAAATATACAACAGAAGAAACTGTAAATACATTCTTATCGATATCAGATTGTTTGAATAAAAAAATCGAATTTAAAAAGAAAGATGTCACATTTAAAGAAATTCCTGAGCAATACTTAGATTCATCGAAATTAATGACAGATACAGGTTGGAAACCAAAATATAATTTAAAAGATGGTCTGAAAGAGACTATTGAAAAATATAAGAAATGGTTCAATGAAGAAACTATAAGTTATACAATTCATGAAGCAGATGAAGAAATTTATAGACAAAAGTTTGGTTGATTATTAATTAAGGTTCATAAATATGAAAGTTGTAATATTAGCTGGTGGTAAAGGTACACGTTATGACATCGACAGACCAAAATCATTGGCAATGATAGGAAATAAATCTATTATCCATCATTTAATGGATATATATGGGGTTCAAGGATATGATGAATTTATTTTATGCATGGGATGGAAACAGGAAGAAATAATAAAACATTTATCAAAAGCAACTAATAACTATAAAATCGATTTTGTCGACACAGATCAAGATTCTCATACAGCGAAAAGATTAAAGTTAATTGAAAAATACATTCCTAAAGAAGACAAAAATTTCTTCTGTACTTATGCTGATGGTTTAGCAAATATAGATTTAATGAAATTGTGTGCAAGACATATAACACATAGGAATGTTGCAACATTATGTGCTGTCAGACCAACTAATCAATTTGGAACATTGGAATTTAATGGAAACGGAAATGTTATCGAATTTAAAGAGAAGCCTCGAATGAAAGAGTACATAAATGGTGGATTTTTCATATTTAATCGAAAGATATTTGATTATATAGATTTGAATGAGAATCAAGAATTAGAAAAAGATGTGCTGACTAAGTTGGTAAAAGATAATCAATTAGGTGCATATAAACATGAAGATTTCTGGGAAACTTTGAACACTGTTAAGGATGAAATTAATTTAAATAACATATTGACTAAATGTACAAAAGAAAGAAAAGAGCCAATATGGTTAGATATATAATTGAGAACATGTGTTATGTATAAATATATAACTTCTTCAGATTTAAAAAAGATGGTGAATTTACACTTGATTGATAAGAACATCAAAAATGACAAAAGTGACAAGAAATCTAATATCAATAGTAACAAAAACAACAATATATCTAATGAAAAGAAAAGATGGAATATTTTTTTAACATTACAAGGTAATTGTGAAAATAGTTCAGTAACATCTAAAGACATAATTACACCATTAGAAAATATAAAAGGAAGATTAATTCAATCAGATATATATAATTATTTTGATTTATCAATTCACAAAAAAATATTAGTTATAGGAGCAGGAGATGGTGGTGAAGTAAAATTGTTTAAAGAAAATGGATATGATACAGTAGGAACTACATTGCATTGGAGTGATAAAAAATTTGCAAAGAATTTTTATGATATAGATTTATTAATAGAAGATATGCATGATATGTCCTTTACATATGAAACTTTTGACGGTGTATTCTCAAGTCATTCATTAGAACATGCAATATCTCCACTGATTGCTCTTTTTGAAATAAAAAGAGTTTTAAAGAAAGATGGAAAATTGTATATATGTGTTCCTCAATCAGGAACAGGTAATGAAACTGGAATACAACATTATTCTGTTCTTACTGAAACTCTGTGGAAACATCTCTTAGACATAATTGGATTTAAAGATATAATAGTTTATTCAGAAAGTGGTAATACAATAATGAAAGCTACAAAAGATATTTATCAAAATTGTCCAGGAAAACATTTTGAAATAGAACTTAGGAAAGGAAAGATGTGGCATTGATGATAATAAAAGAATTTGGTATTAAAGGAGTTTTTGAAATTCAAATAGAACCAATTTTAGATGAAAGAGGTTATTTTGTAAGAACATTTGATACTAACATATTTTCTGAATATGGATTACAAACAGATTGGGTACAAGAAAATCATTCATATTCAATAAATAAAAATACAATAAGAGGATTACATTTTCAATTCCCTCCATTTGCAGAAACTAAATTAATTAGGGTTATAAAGGGAGAAATTTATGATGTATTTGTGGATTTGAGAAAAGATTCTTCTACATTTGGTAAGTGGGATAGTATTATATTATCAGAAAATAACAACAAAATGATTTATATTCCAAAAGGGTTTGCTCATGGATATTGCACATTAACTGAGAATTGCGAAGTTTTATATAAAGTTGATAATTATTATAATCCTCACAGTGAAAGTGGAATAGTATGGAATGATGAAACTTTAGATATAAAGTTTCCAATTAAAACTAATAATATAACAATTTCATCTAAAGATTCACGTCTATCAAAACTAAAAACTTTTATTGAATTATTTAAATCGATAGAAATTAAACTTTCAGAAGAAATATTATTTTGTGATAACAAAAAAGTGTTACTTTATAAAGATAAAAATTTGGATTGATTACATTGAAATTATTAATAATTGGAAAAACAGGTCAATTAGGAAATGCTATCACAAACATGGCACTTTCATTAGAATATAAAATAATTGCTCCATCAAGAAATGAACTTGACATTACAAAAATTTGTAACAACAATAAATTTTTACGATCATTAAAAGAAAATAATCCTGATTACATAATCAATTGTGCTGCATATAATAATGTAAAAGAAAGTGAATCAAGTTCATTATATACTTTTGATGTTAATTGTTTTTCTGTAAAGAACATTGCAGAAATTGCAAATAAATTTAGCATACCATTTATTACATTTAGCACAGATTATGTATTTGATGGAAAAAAAGGACATTCATATATAGAAACAGATATACCACATCCAATTAATATGTATGGAATCTCTAAATTATCAGGTGAATATGCATCTTTAATGTATGAAAATACTGTAGTCATCAGAACATGTGGATTATATGGTTTACATAGCAAATCAACAAAAAGTGGAAAAGGAAATTTTGTAGACAACAGAATTGAAGATTCTAAAAATAATCAATTTATACAAATTGGATATGACCAAACTGTAAGTCCAACTTATGTAGAAGATTTAAGTAAAGCTATTATTCAACTTATTGAACATCCAATTAAAAAATATAATTTATATCACTTGGTGAATGAAGGATATTGTACATGGTATGAATTAACAAAAGAAATATATAACATTTTGAATATAGACACTGAAGTAATTCCAATTAATCGATTAGGAATTGATGGAACAGTAAAAAAACCATTATTCTCTGCGTTAAGAAATGAAAGAGCAAAAGAACTTGGTATTATTTTACCACATTGGAAAGATGCCTTACGAAGATATTTAGAAACAAAATATTGTAACAAAATTGATAAACATTTAGAATAATAATGAAAGCAAAAATATCACCTCGTATTGTTCTTGAGAATAGAACAAAATTAGAAACTGTTATACCACTTAACACACCATTTATTCTTTTCGTTGATCCTTGTAATATATGTAATTTTAAATGCAAATTCTGTCCGAATGGAAGTTCGAAATTAATAAAACAAACTGGTCGAATTCAAACAAAAATGGAGTTTGAACTTTATAGAAAAATTATAAATGACTTAAATGAATTTAATAATCCATTAAAAGTGCTTAGATTATATAAGGAAGGAGAACCACTTTTAAATGATCATTTTGAAAGTATGATTAGATATGCAAAAAATAGTGGAAATGTTGAATATGTAGATACTACAACAAATGGTTATTTATTATCTCCATCACGATCAAAATCAATTATAGAATCAGGAATAGACAAAATAAACATTTCTGTTAATGGAATATCACATGAACAATACCTAAATAATTCTGGAATTAGAATAAACTTTAAAAAATATGTTGAAAATGTTGCTAATTTATATAATATCAAAAAAGACATTAATAAAAAGTGTGAAATTGTAATAAAAATAGTTGGAGACTATTTAACAGATAATGAAAAAGATGTATTCTATGAAACATTTGGAAATATTTGTGATAAAATATCAGTTGAAAATATTACATCTTGTTGGAATGAATTTGATGTAGAGAAACATACAAAAATTAAAATAAATCAATCAAAAGGAATCTATAATAATGAATTGACACCAAATATAAATGTATGTCCATATATTTTTTATTCAATGTCAGTTAATTCTGATGGAACTGTAAGTTTATGTTTTTTAGATTGGAATAGGAAATTAATTATTGGTAATGTAAAAACTCAATCTCTAAAAGAAATATGGAACAATGATGTTTTGTATCAATATCAAATGGATAATCTCAAAGGAAGAAAAAAAAATATTGAAATGTGTAAAAATTGCGGACAACTATTGTATTGTCAACCAGATAATATTGATCCTTATGCTGAAGATTTAAAGAATAAATTATCTTCTTCACATGTTTCTTATAGATTGAGATAAAATATGACACAAATATTACATATAACTCCACATCTTGGTGGTGGAATAGGAAAAGCATTATATGGATTAGTTGAACAATCAATTAAATGTAACTCTGAATTTGAACACATAATTATATGTTTAGATAAACCAGAAAAAAGATATTTTATTGATAAAATAAATGAATATAAAAATAAGGTGATCGAATGTCCGACAATTAGTCAACTTAAGTATTTGTTAAAGAAATCTGACATTGTTCAACTTGAATATATCAATAATCCTATCATATTTAAATACTTATGTAGAATGGATATTCCATCAATTAGATTGCTTACATGGAGTCACAATAATGGTTTATTTAATCCAATAATTCCCATGAAACTCACGTTAGATTCACATAAATTTATCTTTACATCTCCTTGTTCATTTAAAAAACAATACAAAACTGAGACTAAATGGATATATAATAATGATGGATCAACTAAATGGGGTGAATTCGAAGAGGGATTTTTAGGATGGATATTTAGTAGTGGAGGATTTAAGGAATTTCCAGAAATTGAAAGAAATTATAGTAAAATATTAGTTGGATATTTTGGAAGTACAAATTTTTCAAAGATGCATCCTAATTATACAGATTTTATAAATGAAGTAGATATTCCTGATTTTAAAGTAAAAATTATAGGAGATTTACACAACAAAGAAATTTTAGAGAAACAATCTAATAAATTTGAATTTACAGGTTTTGTTCCAGATGTTATTGAAGAACTTAAATCAATAAATGTACTTGCTTATATACTAAATCCTGAGCATTATGGAACTACAGAAAATGCTTTACTCGAAGCAATGTCAATGGGAATAATTCCAATTGTCTTGGAAAATCCCGCAGAAGATTGCATAATAGGAGATTTTTACTCAGGAATAAAAATTCGAAACAAAAAGGATTTTAAGAATGTAATTAGATTTTTGTATGAAAATCCAAGAGTATGCAAATGGTTAGGAACATGTGCTTCAGAATCTGTAAGAAATATATTTTCTATAGAAAATACATCTTTAGCTCTCAACAATTCTTATGAACAATTGATGAAAATGGAAAAAAGAAAAATTGATTTCAAATCAATTTTCGGAGATACTCCTGATCAATGGTTTTTATCATGTCAGTCAAACAAAAAAATCTTCAATAATGATGGAACTATAGATTTAAAGAATGTAAATAAATATTCCAAATACATGTTATTTGAGGAAACTAAAGGATCAGTATTTCATTTCAGTAAATATTTTCCAGAAAATGAGAGGTTAAAAGAATGGTCAAAAAATTTGAAATTAATTCAGTAAACTTTGATAAGTTACCTAATATTGAAAAGTGTAATAAATTGTTAGATGTAATTCATAAGAAGGTAAAACCATCATTATCAGAAGTGTCATGTAAAGTCGATAAACCTATCATAATATATGGCGCAGGTAACCTCGGAAAAATGGCAAAGGAATATCTTAATAAATTAAACATTAAACCACTGTTTATAATAGACAGAAATTTTGAAAAATGTAATGAAGATTTGTTTTGGAGAAATGGAGAAATTCTCGATCCATGTGAAGTTCCATATATCGCAAGAAAATTAAATAAAGTTATTGTTTGTGTTGTAACAACTTCCTTTTGTGAAATAAAAAGATGGTTAAATATACTTGGATTTGAAGATGTAGTTCCATTTTATGACATAACATTATCATATCAAGATAAACATCCTTTAAATAATGGATGGTTCGATTGTTTATTGAACAATGAAGATATAGAAAATATGAAATATGTATTAAGTAAATTAGAAGATGACATTTCACGTGCACATTATTTACAATTTATAGCATGGCATGTTTGTCGTGAAGAATGGATCTTTGCTAATGCTCCAATAATACATAAAGAAAAATATTTTATTCCAGAAATAGTTAATGTTTTAACAGACAAAGAAAGATTTATAAATATAGGAGCATATGATGGTGAATTTACACTTAAATTCATGGAAAAAGTAAATAATAAATTTAGTGTGATATATGCATTTGAACCAGATAAAGATAACATTGATAAATTTCTCTATAATCTAAAAAATTATATGAATAATTACAACATACATCTTATTCCAAAAGCACTTGGAAAAATCGAAGAAAAGAAGAAATTTTATGGTGAAATTAAATATGTATCACAACTTAGTGAATTAGGAAATAAAGAAATAGAAGTTTATAAACTTGATAATTTTAATTTGTCACCAACGATTGTCAAAATACATGTTGAAGGATTAGAAAATGAGATTTTCGATGGTGGTTTAGACACTATAATAAACAAAAGACCAATATTAATGATGACTGTTTATCATAACAGAAATGGATTATGGAATATACAAAAAAATGTAATGGAATCATTAGGAAATAGTTATATATACTATTTTAGATTACACCTATGGTGTGGAACAAGTGGAATTATATATGCAATTCCAAAGGAGAGATTGAAATGAATATTAATAAAAATACAAATGTTCTATTTATTGTATTATCAAATGTTTTAAAAAACACAAGCACAAAAAATGTAAATCAACTAAAGTCAAAAATAATACCTTATGGTGTACTTTCAATTTCAACATATTTAAAGAAAAATTGTACACATAATATTGAAATAAAAATAATAGATTGTAATTTATATGAACAAGATGAATATATTAAATTAATAAAAAATACGATAGAAAAATTTAAACCTGACATTATTGGTATATCGATGAATTATGATACTTCATATAAGCATCTTGAAAGTATTAAATTTGTTAAAGAAATCAATGATAACAATATCAACAACAAAACTCCGATTATAATATTAGGAGGATCATCTGCAAGTTCATGGTATAAAGAATCACTGAATGAACATGATTATATTGATGCAATTTGTTATCTAGAAGGAGAACTTCCGTTATTACAGTTAGTAAATTGTATAGATAACGGAATTGATAGAAAATGGCTACTTGAGAATCACACAACTTTTGTTACTAAAAAATCATTGGAACAAAATAAGATTCCGATGACATGTTTTGTTGAGAATTTGGACGATTTGATAGATGTTGACTACAGTTTAATAGATATAGAAAAGTATAGAATGTATAAGCCATTTTCACCATTCTTACAATCGGATAAATATATAAAAAAGGAAAACAAACAATTTTATCTTATTACAAGTAGAGGATGTCCTTATAAATGCATTTTCTGTGCAACTCGTTCTCTCTATAATAATACAATTCGATATGCAAGTGTAGATAAAGTAATCAAACATGTCAGACATCTTGTTGAAGATTATGGAATGAATATGTTGACAATATACGATGAACAATTATTGCTCAACCAAAAAAGAGCAAAAGAAATATTTAAACAATTAGCACAATTCAATTTAAAAATAGATACACCAAATGGTTTATCCATAGCATTTATAGATGATGAAATGGCATATCTCATGAAAAAAGCTGGAATTGATACAGCAGTATTAGCAATTGAATCTGGTTCTGAATATATGCTCAAGGAAATTATACATAAACCATATAACATTAAAATAGTAAAACCATTAATTAAAACTCTTAGAAAATATAATTTCTTTATTTTAGCTGCAATTGTTGTAGGAATTCCAGGAGAAACAGAAAAATATAGACAAGAAACTATAGATTTTATTAGAGATATAGAACTTGATTGGATAAGTGTTGGTTCTGCTACTCCATTAAGAGGAAGTAAACTCTATGATATTTGTATCGAAAATGGGTACATAGAAAAAACTACAAAAATTGGAGAAATTGAATGTGAAATGAGAAATTATGTTATCAATGCACCTCCACATTTAACTCCAGAAATAATAAATAAAGTCGTTTACTTAATGAATTTAGATACAAATTTTGTAAATAATTACAGAATGAAAATTGGAGATTATAAAGTTGCAGCATATTGTTTTCAAGATGTTTTAGACAGAGTTCCAGATCATGCATTTGCATACTATTTCTTATCGAAAGCACAAAAGAAACTCGGATTGATTGAGCAATCAACACTTAACTATAACAAATTTTTAACAATAATCAAAAATGATACTTTTTGGAAAAATTATGCTGAACACTTTAATTTAAATTGATAAATCGGTGAACAATGAAAGTTCTAATAATTGGTGGAAATGGTAACATAGGTTATCATTGCACTATGGAAGCTCTTAAACTTGATTATGAAGTATGGACAATAAATAGAAGTAAAGATAATGACAATACATTCGAACATCGAAATCTTCCACAACATGATTCTTTACATAGATTATATATAGACATTAGAAATACATCACTTGTGAAATGCACTCTTGATGATGAAAAAATTAATGAACATAATAAATTTGATGTAGTAGTTGATTTCTTATGCTATAAACCAGAACATGCATATGCAGATATTAAACTATTTAATAAAATAACAAACCATTTTATATTTATTAGTTCTACAGCAGTCTATAAAAGACCATATAAAGATATTTTTGCAAAAGAAACATCTAAATTAGATTATAATACAACATGGGGATATGCATATAATAAAATTCAATGTGAAGAAATCTTTAAAGATGCATATAAAGACATTGGATTTCCTGTAACAATTATACGACCATCTTACACTTATGATACGACAATTCCATATGCAATTGGACATGATAAAGGATGGACAATTTGTCAACGTGTGATAGATTGTAAGCCAATTATTTTATTAGGTGATGGAATAAGTTTATGGTCACTTTCTCATTCAAATGATATATCTAAAGCAATAGTGTCATTATTTAAAAATAACGATTCGATTAATCAAATCTTCCATGTTACAAGTAACGAATATCTTACATGGTTAGAAATATCTGAAACAATTGCTAATACACTAAATGCATCTCCATTGAATATAATATATGTTCCAACAAATTATATTCTACGTAACAAATTAGATGTAGGAATTCATTTAAATCACCATAGAAAATGGAATGATTTATATGATAATTCTAAAATCAAATCTTTTATTCCAAATTGGAAACCAGAAATCTCATTTAAAGATGGAATAAAAGAAACAATTAAATGGTTTAATGAAGATGTCAAACGTAAATGGATTAATACTGAACTTGATAAATTTATAGATGAAACATGTACAAAATTTAGTAGGATTTAATATCATGAAAAAAGCAATATTTTTTACAGAAAGTTGTGGAATTGATAAAGAAAATGAATTTGAATCGTGTAGAGGTGAAGGAAGAATTTCAATTAACACAGCTTTCGGATTTTCATTACTTGGATATGAATGTTATATTGTAGGTAACTGGAATATAACATCACCAAAAAAGATTTGGGAAAATGTTTATATAACAAACAAAGTAAATGAGAATGAAATATATGACATAGCATTTTCATGGAATATAGAACTTTTAAAAAATAGAAATAATTACAAATATAAAATATTGTCTGGTTATGCAGATACTCCAAGATTTTTAAAAATGATAAAAAAAGAAAATTTAGACATTATATTAACATGTAATATACCTTGTATGATGCATGATCCAACACACTTTAATTACAAAAATACACAATATCTTCCTGCATTATATCCCATTCCATCAATAAATATCGGATTTTTGCAATATAAATTTGAACCAAATCTTCCAGAATTGAAAGTGATGTTATATCATAGTTCATGGGAAAGCACAATTCCAAGAAGTCAATACTATATACATAAACAACAACTAATACTTGATATTTTAAATCAGAGATATAAAACAAACCTTTATATCTTAGTTTCAAATGAAAAAGTATCAAAAGAATGTTCACAAATATATAACTTGACTAATTGTAATAAAGTTCATTATGTAAACAATGAAAAAATAAGGTATGATGATATTATAAATTTAATATTAAATGTTGATTTATGCCTTTCAGTTGGTGGAAATTCTGTGCCCGGACCAATTATACCTGATATACTTAGTTTAGGAAAACCAATGATATATGTAGTTGAAGGATTTCCATCAACAACTGAATTTAACAACAGTGATTTATGTAAATGTGCAGAATATTCAATAATAAGTTCAGAAACAGATGATATTTCAATTAGAAAAATTGAAACTTCACTTAGTGATTTAGAAACTTCGTTTAATTGCTACAGAAAATCATTAGAAGATTATGATTTCAAAAATTGGAAAAAATATGTTGAAAATTTTTTAATTAAGAATTGTGAACATGGTGCTAATATGAATGATAAAATAAATAATAATGATAAAATAAGTAACAATGCTAAAATAAATAATAATGATAGAACAAACGATAATAACATAGAAATCATTGGAATAACTACATGTGGTACATATCCATCATGGACATCTTATACGGTAGCAAGTTTTTATAATCATGTAGATAAGATAATAGTAGTAAATGCTGGATATGATATAGAAAATCCAGAGTCTGGTGCAATACATCCTTTATTAAGAGATCATAAACAATTAAAAGAACTTGATGTTGATAACAAAATTATAGAATATACCCCAATACAAGATGACATAAATAGACTTTTCAAAACTTCATGTATTAAAGAAAAAGATGAATATGGAAGATCAACTTCTATGACATTGGCAACTCAATTAGCATATAAATCTTTTACAATCCCCAATAGTAAAAATAATTGGATACTAAAACTTGATAATGATCAAATTTTATATCAAATAAATAGAAACCAATTAACTGATATAATAAAAAAATATCCAAATAAAACAGGATTTAGATTTGCTCAATATGCAGATTATACACATGACTTTGAACATTTAGCTGGAACAAGTCTTCCAGACGAATTCACTAATGACGGAGCTTTGTTCTATAGAGCAAATTTAAATCAAAGCTATGGCGGTCAAGGTTCACCATCTCGTATAAATGTAGATCAATATCCAATTTATAACATAAGAACAAGTCATATGAGAAGAATTGCTCCACCTGACGTAGATAAATACGAATATTTCTTTAAAAGATATTGGTATCATACATTTGGTCCAAACTCAATAAATGAACATTCTTATAATAGAATTAATGGAAAAAAACTAACACTTAGTGAAATATCAAAAATTGCAAATGATGAAGCACTTGCCACAATAAATCAAAATGTAATTCACATAAATGACATACCAAAGGATGAAAGAATACCTTATTTTCCTCCTTTAGTGTGTAGAATGACACCATTAGAATATATTAAAAAGGAAATTGATATGACAATAAATAAATTTGGAGATAGAATAGATTGGGAACAACATATAGATGAAATTATAAATAATGAAACTGAAATTTACTATGGAAAAGAGTATAATCAAGAAAAATTGAATAAAATCAAAAAATATAAAAAATATGGAAAATTGCTTGATTGTGGTTGTCATATTGGAAGATGGATAGAAGTATTTAGAGAAAATGGATATGATTATAATGGAATAGATCAATCATATAAAGCAATAGAAACAGCAAAAAAATATAAACCTGATGGTAAATTTGCACATAATCTGTTATGGAATATGTCTTACTATGAAGAATTTGATATCGTTCATACTAATGCAGTTCTTCAACATAATACATTAGAGGAACAAGAAAAAATATTGCCAAAAATACACAAAGCATTGAAACATGATGGAATTCTTGTTATAACAGAAAGTACAGAATTGAAACAGACATTAACTCAACGAACTTATCAAGGATGGATAATGTTCATAGAGAAACATGGATTTAAATTCATGGAAAGTTGGCATAAAAATGATGTTGGATTAGAAGACAATTATATTTTCATTAAATCAGAAATTCCAATTAATAATGAAAAATTAGATTCAGAAACATATATATTTAATGAAAAATCAAATAAAAATGTCACTAAGGAAAAATTGATTGAATTATTAAAAAATAATCCATCAGAACAAAAAAATTCAAATGACATAAATATGTTATCGGTATATGATGTAGAAACAACTTTAAATAAAGATAAATTTAATTTCAAAAGTAATTGGAATGCTTCTTTAACAATACAAGGAAACACAAAAAAATTAAGCTATCCAGAAATTGATATAACTACAAATTCCTCAACTTTAGATAATATTCCTTCTCTACACAATCGTATAAAAATGGACAAATGGTGGAATTCTTATTTAGCTATACCAAATAGAGTTGAACTTAATGGTCATGGCGCAGATTATTCAAATCTAAATGATATTTCTTCATCAGGTCTTGTATATTATGTTGAAGAATTTTGTAATAATGTTCCTGTTAAACAATATCCAAAAGTTTTAGATATTGGAGCTGGAAATGGTGGTGAAACAAAATTATTAATTGATAAAGGATATAATGTAACAGGAATAACATTAGGAATTGACAATGTAAAAATGGCTAAGGAATTATACAACATAGACATTTTAAATATAGACATGAACCGTCTTGATTTTTCGATTAATTCATTTGATGCAGTGATGATGATACAAACATTCGAACATTTTTTAAGTCCGTTTATTGCTTGTATTGAATTATGGAGAGTTCTAAAGATTAATGGACTATGCTATCTTGACGTGCCATGTCCAAAAGACTTACCAATGTGGAGTATTAATCATACAAACTTACTATATGCAGATCAAATTATCAATATGTTTTCAATGTGTGGATTTAATTTAACAAAACAATTATCAAAAAAGAATGAACATAGAATAAGATTAATATTCAAAAAATTGAGTATTTCTAAAATAAAAAATTGGAAACAATTAAGATACATTCATCAATTAAGAAATGAAGCATGAGGTATTAATGTATTCTACAATAAAAAATATAACAATTGAAACCTCAAGTTTTTGTAATGCTGAATGTATAATTTGTCCAAACTCTAATCCAAAATATAAAAGAAAAGCTCACTTAATGTCATTAAAAGACTTTGAAAATACTTTAAAATTATTTACAAATCTAAGTTCTATTTCTTTATGTGGTTGTTATGAACCACTTTCAGATAACCGTTTGCCACAAATTTTTGACATTATTAAAAAAATAAATTCTAACATTGACATAACAATATTCTCAAATGGAAGTTTACTGAACGATAAAATTATCGATTTGTTATTGAATACTAAAAATGTAGAATCAATTATTTTTTCAGTTCATGGATATTCATGTGAATTATATAGTAAAATAATGAAAAATTTAGATAGAGATACTGTGTATAATAATATAATAAAATTATTGAATAAGAGAAATGAATTAAGAAATATTGATCCAAAAATATCTGTCACAATACTTAGATTAGATTTAAATTCACATGAATTTAAAGAATTCAAGGAGTTTTGGAAACAACAAAAAGCAGATTACATACACACATTTGAATTGATGAATTGGAATAATAAAGTTGATAAATATGACAATTTAATCGATAAACCTAAACTAACAACAAGACCATGTCCAATGTATGAATTTCCAATGGTCATAGATGCTTTTTGTAATGTTGTCAGATGTTGCTATAATTTACATTTTAGTTATGGAAATGTGTTTGAAGATGGTATTGATAATTATTTGGCAAAGAAAAGATTGACAAATACATATCCAGATTGGAATTGTATTAAATGTGACGGATGGAAAATATAATGATAACGATTTCAGCTTGTATAATAACAAGAAATGAACCAGAAAGAATTAAAGCCACAATACTTCATGTATATCCTTATGTAGATGAAATCATAGTTAATGATGGATCAGACAGTGCTGATACATTTAAAGAAATTATACCAAAAGAGTTTAAATTCAAAATAAAATACTTTAAAACAGAACCAACATTAAACTTTGCAGAAGAACGTAACAAAATGCATGAATGGGCAAATGGAGATTATTGTCTTCATATAGACACTGACGAGAGATTTGACATAAAATTTCTTAAATCAATGAAAAATATAATTGAAAAATCGGTAAATGACATACA
>Ga0180732_1001121_pt1 | contig 17715 bp, 18 predicted proteins | sample KR11_01MetaG_FD_148674 | JGI IMG/M metagenome (GOLD analysis project Ga0180732, IMG submission 148674) | Groundwater microbial communities from the Olkiluoto Island deep subsurface site, Finland - KR11_0.1 MetaG | ecosystem: Environmental > Aquatic > Deep subsurface > Groundwater | place...
CAAAATTATCAGCTTTGTCAATGTATTCCAAATGCTTCTCAAACGGCTTATTTAACAGTTTTTTTGCTTTTTTCACGATCCTTGATTCTGTAATTGCATAAGTATAAGTAAATCTCTTTTCTTTATTATAAAGCACAAGAATTCCGCCTTTATATCCCAAATGCTCCAGATTAACCGGGATGCTATCCACAATATCCTGGGCTATTTTTTTAGAATCAAGAGTTCCTGTGGTTATATTGCTTGATTCCAACAACGCTTTCAAATCATTATTTTTTTCTTCAAGATTTGTGTTTATATCTTCCAGTTGTTTTACATATTGATTTATTCTTTCGTAAGTTTCTTCCAGCTCCGATCTCGCCTCTCTCTCTTTCCTCACGCTCTTCACAAGCTCGCGGCTGAAATAGAGAAAAGCCAACAGAATTCCCAACTTCAACAATTGCATTGTCAAATCGGTTGACAAAAACCAGATGTCTACTAGAAGTATTATTGAAATTATAACTATCAAAACCTGGGTTAATAAAGTCTTTATGCCCATCAGCTCGTGTTTGACGATCGCATAGGCGGTGAAGGCGAGAAAAATAATAGTTGAATAATCTCCAACCCAATGATATTTATAAGTACCTAGAAAAATTAAAGGAAAAACACTAAAAATAAGATTTGCAAACGCAAAAACAAAAGTTCCAATTAAAAAATATTGTGCTTTAATTTTTTCTATCTTTGATAATTTGGAATACTTTTTAAAAAGCAGTTTAATAATTAATAAAGTAAAAAAAATAATCAAAATATAAAAAACATTAGCCAATGATCCTTTAATAAAATTTTCAGATATCTGCCCGGATCTTGTACCTTTTACTATTGTATCTGTAAAAATTGATAAAAAGAACAGAATAGTACTAAAAATTAAAACTACTTTATTTAAAATAGGATGATCTTCGTCTTTTTTTAGAAAATTTATTGTAAAAAAATACGAAGAAAAAATAAAAAAAGCTGTCGCACTAAAAACTAGTCTACGAAAAAATATTGCTTCTTTAACAGAATTTGTAATATCCGCTAAGTGATTAAAAAGAATCCATGAAAGAAGATTAATCGTCATTAGCAAAAAAAGTTGATTCACTATAGCTTTTCGATTTGAAAAATAGACCACAAAAGCTACATAAAAGCCAGTAATAATAATTAAAATAACAAATATTTTTTGAATTAAAAATATTTCAAACATAAAAGAGTTTAGTAAAAATTATTGCAATAGGCCAAATTATGTATTCGCCATCTAGAAAAATATAGTTTAGAAAAATATTATTTGTATTTCCTGATTTTATCTTTCTTAAATAGTAAAAAGTATAAGGAATTGTTAAAATAAGTACTACTGAAAACTTCGGCAACAAATCTAAATATAAACTTACAACTAATGGCACTAGAGATAAGATCGTAATTAAACTTAATAATTTAAATAACATTTCTCTATTTAGAATGATAGGCAATGTTAAAAATTTTTCTTTTCTATCACTTTCTATATCTTTTATATCAAGAAAGCTTGTAGTAACAAACCATTTTAAAAACACAAAAGTTGCCAATAAGAAAATTGATAAATTAAGATAAGAAAGGGAATAGTAGTATATAACAGGGAATAACACTAATAATGCTCCAATAAGAGAAGCAAAAATATTTTTAAAAGCAATAATTTTTTTTGTATAATTTTTTAAAAAAAGCGTATATAATAATCCACCCAGAAGAAGAATTATAACAAAATATATTATTGAAGTTTTTTTATAAAAAAAAATGATTGCTAAAATTATTAGAATGAAACAAAAAATAATAAATGGAATAAAGTTTCGATATTTTCTAATATGTTCAGTTCTTTCAGGATTACTTATTAAGTCTCCTTTAAATTCTTTATAATGATTATAGTAATAAACTGTTTGCGAACCCAAATAAGATATCATCAAAAAATCACAACTCAGTCTAATATTTAATAAAAGTGCGGAAGTCAAGATCACTCCAACTGCGCTAAATGAAAGTAAATGCCCGCCATAAACAAATTCGTCTAAAATAAATTTCAAACCTTGTCTAATTCCTTTTTTTTTCATTTTACTAGAATTAAACGAGAATAAATTAACTTTCGACTTCTTAAAATTATTTTACCACATTTCGTCAAGTTAAGCAAAAAACAGAAACGGGGCAAGCCCGTTTCTGTAATATCTCTTCTGATATTTATTCAAATCTAAAACTGTCATTTCAATTGATATATCTCACACAATCATAATAGATTGAATGTTTAGTGTCTATCCATGCTCCAAAAAGCAGAAAGTATGACAAAAACACAAACCATGTTAAAACGATGAGTTTATATTTATTGTAAAAAGGTATTTTTAGTTTGGCAAAAATAATTATTGTCAAAATAATAGTTGTTATTGCCACTGCTATAGAAATAAAAAATAATGACGAGGATATAAAGATGGAAGTAAAAAAGAATGACAAAGGTATGAGAAAAAAGATGAGAATTGCAGATATTGCAAATTTAAAAAACATTTTTTTATCACAAGCAAATATTTTTAGAAAAATAAAAAAATATAGCGTTAAAATAATAATTGCTGATATTAATATCATTAAAAAACCAAAGGGGAATAGCTTATCATAAATAAACATATAAAAACCAATTCCTCCAGGCGGTTGAGTTAAACCGAGACAGAACTCTTTAAACTCTGCATCTATCGCGGCAATATCATCTCTGGCATAAAGTTCCACATAAATTAAAACAAATAAACTTATAACAAAAGTGGAAGTTATAATGAATGAAATTAAAAAATTTATTATTTTTTCTATATTTGACATATTTTTTAATTTTAAATAAAAACTAATTATTTGCGCTAATCCAATATTTTTAATAACATTTCAATTTATAATATACTAATAATCTTTAAATATCAATGGGATAAAAAATAGTTAGAGAAAGAAATTTTATTTTACTTCTTTCTCTAACATTTTTACTCAATAATATTTATACGGCACCTCCCATGACTGCAGGTCGCGATAGTAATATTCAATGTGCACAATCATTCTATTCGGCCAAACGGCATGTTGATAAATCTCATATTTTACTGAACGAAGAGATCTATCGCCTATCCATTCAGGAGCGTGCATAATATTATATGCGATTGATTCAGCTAGACTTGGATACAAGGCAATGGCAGTTCTGCCGTAGCTTGTAAAATACAATCTAGCGCCAACTCCTGGAGCACATACTAGATCATATTCAATATGATCTACAAACGGCTGGAAGCTTGAGCTAATCTCATTGTGATTATATCTCACAGCCGCATTGCCAGAAGCCGTGGTGTAGTAAGTTTTTGCCTCAACCGGTATTGCTGCCAGCGCTATTCCTGCCAGCAGTATTGCTATAGCCAGCATTCCTAATCTTTTTGTTTTCATTTACATCTCTCCTGTTTCGTTTTTGATTTTATTATTCCCTATGCTATCCGTTTTTGAATCGTGGTTATTCCACATATTTTTTCCTCCAATTTATTTTTATCCTTGTCCTTCTATGTTCGTGTGCTTCCGCAAGCCTTATGTTTCGGGCTTGCTCTTTTTATTTTGTCTTCCTTTTTCAAAGAACTACATTTTAATTCCTCCTAAAATTTCTCTCCTTTTTTTATCAGCTCTCGTCTTTTTTTAGACTTAAACGATATTCACATAATATCACATCCCCCATATGTGTCAACATTCAAAGAGCTGTGATAACAAGCCGTGAATAACTTTTGACTTTATAACAATCAAAAAAATCCCAAAAATGGGGTTTGTGATTTTGCCTAAACGAATAATAAGTTTATATTTCACGCATCTTATTTTTCCCTCTCAATCATAAAATCCGCGAATTTGTTTAATGTAAAATTCCATTTATTTTGAGGAAGAAAACTTAATTCTTTTTTAGCTTTCACGATAAAACTTCTGCCGATTTTCATGCTTTTTTGATAGCTATCTGTTTTTTTGATCAAATTTATCGCCATTCTAACATCTTTATCATTAATTTTATCCTTATGTAATATTTTACGAAAAATTATTTTATCCGTTCCTGACAATTTTTCCATCGCAATTAAAACGACGATATTGCCCCTGCATCCTTGCATTATATCTTTACCGACTTTTTTGCCTATTATTTTTTCTTCGCCAAAAACATCTAAAACATCATCCTTAATCTGCCCTGCCATTCCAATATAAAAACCAATTTTTTTTAAGCGCTCAATCTGGCTTCTTTTCGCGCCGGCGCATAAGCCGCCAATTTCACAGCAAGTTTGCATTAAAACAGCCGTTTTCTTGCCGATCATTTTAAAATAATCCGCCAGTAAAACTTTTTCATATCTATTTTGAATAATATAGACATCCTCTTTCCTTTTTTTAATATCAAATAAATTATCCAGAATTTCTCCCTCAACAAGAGTTTTCATAGTCCTGGAAAAAACCTCAGAAACTTTGGCTGGATTTTTTGAGCTATTAGCGGCTTGAAAAATGGCAGCCGCATAATCAATGCCTATGCATTCGGCGGTTGACTTGCCAAATTCAGCCCATAAAGTAGACCTGTTTCTTCTTATACTGCTACCATCAATTATATCATCAATAATCAAAGAATAGTTATGCAAAATTTCCAAACCGGCTGCAGGATACAAAACATCTTTCATTTTTCCGCCGCAAGTCAAACAGCTTAAAATCGCAAGCATCGGCCTTAATCTTTTGCCGCCGGACATTACTTGATGATTAACAAGATTTTTTAGTTTTTTATCTACGCCCAGACCCAGAACTTCCATAATTTTTTGGTCTACCGCCGGCACTGTTTTCCGTGTAAAATCATTAATTTCTTTATTTGCCTCAGACATTTTAACAAAATTAATAAATTAACACCCTTTTTATTTCATCTTACAAATTTTAATTTATCAAAATTAAGTTGGTTCCATTTTTTATGCTTAAAAACCAAAAAAATCCCAAACCCCGGGATTTATGAATAAACTAAAAAAATTTTGTTTCCGCTTGAAGCCGCAAAAAAGCCGCTTGAAGTTTTGTTTTCTATTTTTAATATCATTTTTGTTTTTGCGCTCATATTGGCATTATAGCACAAAGAGAGAATATGGCAAAAAAAGAAAACGGGACAAGCCCGTTTTTGTTTTGGAAAAAGATAATCTGTATTTTATTTTATCAGTTGAAAGGTTGAGAGAACTTGCTTTATGGTATCCGAAATATCCTCCTTGCTTGATGTCCTGTTTAAAACTATTTCGTAAAAATATCCGTTGCTTTCAAATATTGTAACATAAGATATTCCATAGCCATGCAACATAAAATCCATTGCTTCAATTCCGCTTATTCGCGTTTTACTAATTTCAGTAACGGTTCCATCGTTAATTTCAGCCAATTCCTTAATAGTTTCTACGCCATGCCTATTAATTAATTTTGATTTGGGATAATGAAAAACGCTAATGTCGCTATTGTATGTAAAAAAATTATCTAGATCAGGAGAGTTAAAATTTTTGATTTTTTCGTAAATTTCCCATTTATCAGAATCTAATATTAAGGGGTCATCGGGGTTTAATAAATCAGGACTTATTAAATTCACAACATTCGTATTTAAATTATTAGAATCTTTTTTGTTTTCTCTCGCCTTCCACTCTTTTGAATAATCAATTCTAAATCCATATTCTTTATTTTCATAAACCTTCCAATCGGCAATGTTGGGTTGAGATTCTTTGTTTGTGTTGTTTGTTTGCTGGTTATTATTTGCGTTATCAGCTGTTGGTTTTGATTTATAACTTGATAAGACAAAAATTATTATCAAAACAGTAAGCATAATGATAAACAGCAATATAATTAGAACTAACGATTTTGATTTTTTAGGATCTGTGATTGTCATAGATTTTTTTATCCGCACTTTTATTTTATCCACCTGAAGCTTGAAATCATTTTAGCAAATAATAGTCTAGTCTTTGCTGACAACTTTTACTAATTTGGGGGCTTCCTTCGTTGAATAATCATCAATTACAATTGTAGCAATACCAGTACTACCTTCTGGTTTGAAAATTTCTCTTGCGAGTTCTTGATTGCTAAAGCAAAATCTAATATATCTGTCATTCCATACAAAACTAGGAATTTTGTCTTTTGACTGTTCATCTAAATCGTCAAAGCAAACTTGACCGCCGAAACCAGTTTGTGTATCCACTCCGTCATTATGATAAGTTCCTGTAATCGTCGTTTCTCCGGAAAATCCGATTGATAAATTATAAATAGATGGTGGATACCCTACGGTAGATTGTATATACTCTCCGTCAGAAGTTCTAATAAATTTAACTGTCATACCTGCAATTATATCCCCAAATTTAACATCGATCAATTTAAACTCATTATCTTTTTGAAATTTATTTTTCTCATTAAAGATCTCTCCTGCTTTTATAAATTTAAAAGTGGAAATTATATTATTTTGAACATCAAAATAAGGCTTCATATAACCAGTTTCAGAATAAATTCCTCCAAATTCCGAAAGATTTTGGTCGTTCCGTTTCATTAGATAAGCCGTAGTGAAATCATCTTTTGTATCTATAGCAGTAGGCTTTGGTTCAGAACTTAACTGCTCTATTAGCTTTATAAATTCATTATTATAATACATTCCAATAGTAAAAATGGGAATATACTCTTTGTTTTTGTTTTCAAGGCTAAATTCTACAATCCTATCTTTTTCAACAACTTTGAATCCTTTCCAATAATCAGGAAAGGACAATCCAAAATTATATTTATAGTTTATATATTCGTTTTGATCGGTTATAACGCTTTGGTTTTTTTCATCATCAATTTGCTGATTACCGTTTGTATTATCAACTGCTGGCTTTGGCTTATTATAATCTTTAAAATCAAAAATAATTATCAAAACAGATGTTATTGCAATTAACAATACTATGATTATTATTGACGATTTTGATTTTTTAGGATCTGTAGTTGTCATAATTTTTTGATAATTCACGCCTTACTTTATCCACCTAAAGCTTGAAATCATTTTATTGAATGTTTCTTTCGATTCATTGTAGATAGGATCCGGACTTTCAATTTCATATCTTCCGTTTTTGATGATGAGTTTGTTTTGAGTGTCTGAAGCATGCATATCATAACTTCCAAATATATGTATAATAATATTATTTTTTTTAACAAATATTCTATCAATATCAAAATCGCACCCGCATTCAGCAAAAAAACTTTCAGGGTTTGTTTTAAATTCGGGGCTATCTTTATAAACCAAAGGAATAAAATAAGCCATGCTTAAATTGGTTATTTTTAAAGCTTCTACTCCATCAAGGTTTATTTCGTCTACATAATAATCAGAAAGAATATTTTTTGATTTAAGAAATCCTTCATCAAAATTACCAAGATTTATGTAAGATTCTTTTTTAATCCACTCCTCTAAAGATAGATCTGGAAATTTATTATCAATATTAATAATTACAGGAAAATAACCTTTAATTTTTGGAGAAATAAAATTCCCATCTTTTACTGTCCATTCCACTGGATAATCAATTCTGAATCCATATTCTTTATTCTCATAAACATTCCAATTGGGAATAATTGGTTTTAGCTTTTGAGAATTATTGTTGGTTTGTTGATTATCATTTGTATTATTAACTATCGACTTAGATTTGTTGTTTGATAAGACAAAAATTATAACCAAAACAGCTGATATGATAACAAACAGCAAGATGATTGGAGTTAATGATTTTGATTTTTTAGGATCTGTAGTTGTCATAGATTTGAAATTATTTTATAAATATTGAAATTTATTTAATTGAAAAAAGGAAAGGAGAATGTTTTTTATTCTCCTTGTTAATTTTTTAACTTATGGTTGCTCCTTGGACATGCCATTTATATTGAGTGTCAGAAACAATCTTGACATTGCTTTGGTCAGGCTTTCCTCCAGCTCTGAGATATGCGTCCCAAGATCCAAATGGCTGGCGATATATGTTAGGCTTCGGCTTGTCAGCGGTATAGCTTTTTATTATTGATATTTCCGGACTGAACGCCCGCTTGATGAAAGTTCCTGGAGCAAAGCATGCTGACTGGGCATTGAAAGTCGAGTGTCGATTCATTTCTGCTGACGAAACGGGCCTTATGTCATCCCAATTCCATTGGCAGGAATCAAATGCGGAAGCTGACTGAATTTTGGTTTTAATTCCAAGATTGGAAAGGCGGTAGACATCGTTTGTGTTCACTGTTCTGATGAGATTTAGAAAATCAGAGGGTTTGTGGAAATTGGCGAGACCAGATGAAGTTGTTCGACCTTCTAAAAGTCCTATATATTTTCCTTTACGAAGACCGAAATGCAAATGCGGTTTGCCTTCTTCAATTTCATCTTCAAAACCAGTATATCCCAGCAATGTACCCTTGATTATCTCTTGACCCTGAGATACTTTGATTTTATAGTTAATCCCATTGATTATTTTTTTGGAAAGATGACCATAGATTGATTGGATATTTTTACCATCAGGCAATGTGTGATTTATTACCACAACTTGCCCATATCCTTGAGATCCTTCTTTGGCTAATTCCACTTTCCCATTGGCTATCGCATAAACTGGTGTCAGAGGATTTGCTTTAAGATCTTCGCCTGCATGATACAATCCAAGCGAAGGCAAAAAAACTCCGAACCGATTATTGCCTCCATCTATTTTATCATCATTATTTATCACATAACTCGCCATCGGATTTCTGAAACTATCCGCCATTTCATATGCCTGCACTGCTGTTGTTATTATACAAAACATTGCCACAGCTAGCAATGCTTGAAATATTATTCTTCCCGACATTCACATTCCTCCTGCTTCGTTTTTATCTTGTTCAACATCTATTCCGTCGTTTTTTGGGTTTGTATATTTTATATGCCGTTTAGACATATTATTTCCTCCGATTTCCTTCTGTCTTTCCGCATTTTACATTCATACGCATCCGCAAGCCTTGGACTTGCTCTTTTTGTTTTGGTTTTGCTCTTTTTCAAAGAACTACATTTTAACTCCCTCCTGTTTTACCGCCTTTCATTTTTTTAGATCAGCGATAATAATTTACATTATAACTCTCTCTCTCTCTGTATTTGTCAAATTTATTTAATTTACGCGCGTTAAAAAAACAGTATGATATTACCTATTATCATACCGTTTTGGTTTTGCGGTTTTAGTTTAGGCGGTTTTAGGCGGTTGGATAAAATAAAAACACTATGATACTCCCAAGTATCATAGCGCTATATCATAGCATTGCAAACATTGCGCCACAAATAAAAAAATCCCAAAAACCAGGATTTAAGCTTTTGCCTAAATGAATAATAAGTTTATATTTCACGCATCTTATTTTTCCCTCTCAACCATAAAATCCGCGAATTTGTTTAATGTAAAATTCCATTTATTTTGAGAAAGAAAACTTAATTCTTTTTTAGCTTTCGCGATAAAACTTCTGCCGATTTTCATGCCTTTTTGATAGCTATCTGTTTTTTTAATCAAATTTATCGCCGTTTCAACATCTTTATTATTAATTTTATCCTTATATAATATTTTTCGAAAAATTATTTTATCCGCTCTTGATAATTTTTTCATCGCGATTAAAACGACAATATTGCCCCTATTTCCCTGCATTATATCTTTACCGACTTTTTTGCCTATTATTTTTTCCTCCCCGAAAACATCCAAAATATCATCCTTGATCTGCCCGGCCATTCCAATGTAAAAACCGATTTTTTTTAAGCGCTCAATCTGGCTTTTCTTCGCGCCGGCGCACAAGCCGCCGACTTCGCAGCATGTTTGCATTAAAACAGCCGTTTTTTTGCCGATCATTTTAAAATAATCAGCCAGCAAAACTTCTTTATATCTGTTTTGTACGATATAAATTTCTTCTTTTCTTTTTTTAATATCAAATAAATTATCCATAATCTCTCCTTCAACAAGATTTTTCATTAATATGGAGAAAGCTTCAGAAACTTCAGTCGGATTTTTTGAGCGATTAGCGGCTTGAAAAACAGCAGCCGCATAATTGATGCTTACGCATTCAGCGGTTGATCTTCCAAATTTAGCCCACAGCGTAGGCCTGTTTCTCCTCGTGCTGCTGTTATCGATTATATCATCAATAATTAGAGAATAATTATGCAAAATTTCCAAGCCGGCGGCGGGATACAAAACATCTTTTATTTTCCCGCCGCAAGTCAAACAACTTAAAATCGCAAGCATCGGCCTCAATCTTTTGCCACCGGACATTACTTGATAATTAACAAGGTTTTTTATTTTTTTATCCACGCCAAGGCCTAAAACTTCTATAATTTTTTGATCTACCATTAGCGCTGTTTTCCGTGTAAAATCATTAATTTCTTTATTTGCCTCAGACATTTTAACAAAATTAATAAATTAACACCCTTTTTATTTCATCTTACAAATTTTAATTTATCAAAATTAAGTTGGTTCCATTTTTTATGCTTAAAAACCAAAAAAATCCCAAACCCCGGGATTTATGAATAAACTAAAAAAATTCCGCTTCCGCTTGAAGCCGCAAAAAAGCCGCTTGAAGTTTTGTTTTTTATTTTTAATATCATTTTTGTTTTCGCGCTCATACTGGTATTATAGCATAAAGAAAGGATATGGCAAAAAAAGAAACGGGACGAACCCGTTTCTGTTTTTAGAATTAATAGTTCACGCTTTACTTTATCCACCTGAAACTTGAGATCATCTCAACTGTTTATTTCTATTCAATATAAACATCGGATACAATCCAATGCCGAGCTGAATGCCCCGTCAATCCTCCGTCATAACCTCCCGAAACAATAATGTCAAAAATATAATCGGATTTGATATTGTTAAAATCCTCAAGCTGAACATAAACCTTTGCTCTTCCTGCTATGCGATAATTGTTAGTTACGGACGGCTCGCAACAAGTTTTCCACCATTCAACATTTTTGATTGTAAAATCTGGCTTTATTTTTTTCTCTATTAATTCATTTGTTATTTTTTCTCCCTGATCTTTTATTGTGTTGCGATATTCCAAATTAAGATTATAAGATTCGGGAATTTCCCAAAATTTTAGCGCTTTTTCTTTATCTCCGATTGAAACCGCCTGCACATAAGCGGCAACTTTTGCTTCCGGATTTTCATTGTTTATTTTTTCAATGACAAGCGAAGTTATGCCATAATTAATATCAACAAAAAATCCGGCTAAGATTAAAAAAACTACGCTTGTAAAAATCAATATTTTTTTTCTTGAAATTGACATAAACTAAAAATTTACGCAATAAGTGAAATAATAATCGGATTCAAGCATAAATGCCCAGAAAAATATAAAAAGGGACATTAAGCTCAAAAGAATAATAATAATTAAATCTCGGCGAGATAAAATTATTTTCTTGAGCATTTTTAAAGCCGGCAACAAAAATAAAATTATTATAGAAATTATCGTCATTAAAACGGCCAAAAACATCAAATCATAATAAGCTGAAATACCCCCTAGCGGTCCTTTTAGCTCAGAGCAAATATTTTGATATTCACTTTCTGACAAAATATTTTCAGAAGCGTTTTTATGGTAATTAATAACTTCACTGTTATATTTTGAATAGTTGCCGTTTTCATAGCTTTTTTCATAAGCCAGATATGCCAAATTAATTAATAAGCTGAAAATTACTATAAATAAAATTGAATATTTTACCATTTTTTGTTTATCTAACATATATATTTTACATTTAATTTAATGAAACAAAAGCTTTTATATTATTATAACACTGCTAAAAATAAATACCAGAGGTTATTGTTTATTAAATAAAAAAGTGAAGGACAAAAGATTATCCTCCACATATTGTTTTACACTTGTCCCGATAGAAATTCCAGATAGATTTCTGACTTAAAGTTCCATCGATGCAAGATATATGTTTTTGGAATCAACAAAGCTGACTTGCCGGGACTGTAATATCGCCATTCCCAGTTCTGCACATTTTTGTGATTCGCCGAAACATATTTATTCACTGTTGACTGATCAACTCCTCCGATATAAGGGTCGTAGGCCGCATTGTATGGAACATTATAGATCAGGCCTACATGAAACCAGTCTATAATCTTCACATCTGACGCATAAACCCTCGTATTCGCCGATGCTGGAACTGATGCAATTGCAAATAGTAAAATTACCAATGCTATTGCAAATATTCCCAGTCTTTTCGAACCTCTCATTTACATCACCTTTTTATTTTCTTTTTTTATTTTTGTCTTTACGCATTTTATATTCGTATGCATCCGCAAGCCTTGGGCTTGCTCTTTTTATTTTTGCTCTTTTTCAAAGAACTACATTTTAACTCCCTCCCTTTTTACCGCCTTTCATTTTTTTAGAAAGCTGATAATAATTTACATTATAGCTCTCTCTCTCTGTATTTGTCAAATTTACAATTTGCCTTTCCGCTTATATTATTAATTTTGCGCAGGATTTAAAAAAAATAAGCCCGAATAAAAAGGTAGCGTGATTTTGACGATCGTCAAAATCACGCTACCTTAATAAATTTACTTCTCGTTAAGAAAAAACAGTATAATATTGCCTAATATCATACTGTTTTGGTTTTTGAATGGTTATAAAAAAATCCCAAAAACGGGATTTACAAACAAACACAAAAAATTCTGTTTCCGCTTGAAGCCGCGAAAAAGCCGCTTGAAGTTTTGTTTTCTATTTTTAATATCATTTTTGTTTTTGCGCTCATACTGGTATTATAGCATAAAGAAAGGATATGGCAAAAAAAGATACAAAAATTTGACCAACAAAAATTTTGGTGCTATTATGAAAAAGCAAGGCTTAAAAACAATTGACACATATCCTATTAAATGGTAAATTTAAAATGTTAAATTCTTAATTAAAATTATGAGTTTTTTAAAAAATAAAATGAAGATTGTTTTTTTATTAGTTGCTTTGATAAGTGCGCTTATTATAATTTCATCCTTCGTTTCCGATAAGGCTTTCACCGAAATTAAAAACAGTCAAAATGAATATCAAAAAAATAAAGCTTCGGACATTGTCGCTTCGCAAGATTATCAAGAAATAGAGACGATTCTCACGGATTACAGCATTGAAGATTTGAATCCTAACACAGAAATAGATAAAGAGATTAAAAGACTGCGGGAAAATGGACAAAATTTTTGGTATGATCAAAGCCGCAAGATTTCCAAAAGAACGCCAATGTATCATCTTCGGGGCATGATTGAATGCGAAAAAGGAATAGAAGAGAAATGCTCGATAATCGGGGTTCAAGCTTATCAAGATAATTATCCGCCAGAATATAAAATAGATAAAAATAAGTGTGACACAAACGGCTGGTGCTTAATTATCGAGCCAGCATTTCAGAAAAATTTAGCAGACAGCATGAATGGCACGGTTGAATTTTACAGTTTTGGCAAAGATATTTATATGGTTGGAAGCATTGGCGGAAACTATGATTATTCTGTGTTTAAGAATGGGGAAGAGCTTTTTTCTCATAAAATGAGTTTCGGGACAGAAAGCGTATTTGAAGAAGCGAGCATCGTGTTAAATTCACCGGCACTCACTTTTTATGAGCAGAAAGAAGGCAAAGACGAAAATAATAATCCAGTCATTGTTCGCAATATCTGGTATAAAGGAGAAACTTTAAACGAAAAATACGGGGTTGAATCAAGCTCATCTTTGTTTTCGTACAAAGATAAAACGGGATTTGTCGGCGAAAAAAACGGGGGAAAATTCTTTTTCTTTAATGGTCAAAAAGTTTCTCAGGATTTCAATGAAATAAGAACACAAGCTTGTTGCGCTATATTTCCTTACCCGATTGAAATAGATGAAAACGGAATTTTGTTTTTTATGGCAAAAAGAGTGGAAAAATATTTTTTGGTTGAAGCGAATCTTAATAAATATTTAGATAATCAATAAGACAAATTATCAAATTACTTCATTAAGTAAATATTGACGCCATTATAATGGCGTCAATATTTTAATCTATTTTACTGCGCCAAGAGCGCAGGGAGTTCTTTCTCCTTAAAAATGGACGCAGAACAACAGTTGCTTTATGAAATTATCCGCAAAAACAGGGTGCTGTAATGCGGAAGTCAGGAAAAATTACCACTCCCGAGAGCGTTTTGTCCGTTATTGCCACGAGTTAGCGTATCTTTTGGCCAAAGGCGACCCGCCTTTGCCTAAAATAGCTTTGAGCGATGTGCTGGACTGGCAATATACCAATAACGCCCTGCACCCCACTCAAAAGCCGCTAATGGCCGTTATTCCTCTTATTTTGGCTTTCTCCAAAGCCGGCGGCATCGTGCTTGATCCTTTCGCCGGCTCCGGCACCACCGCCGCAGCCGCGCAAGAACTGGACAGGAACTATATCGGAATTGAAATAAATCAGCGATACTGCGACATAGCGCGAGAACGACTGCTAAAACAAAAGCGAGAATAACACTCTCGCTTTTTTTGTTTTGGATTTTTAAATATGCAAACACCTCACAAGATAAGAATTATCCGATGCAAGCCAGAACGCGAAAAGGAAAATAATAAGTGCTATAAACGCGATAAAAACAGAAATTCTAAACCATTTCCAATCTTTGTTGGAAAAAGAAATCTTTTTAGATTTTGCCAGAAAAAATATCAGCGAGAGAATTAAAAAAAATATTATTATAGAATATAAAGACCATAAAGCGATATTGTTATAAAACGCATAGCCTTCAATCGGCTCCTTGATTTGAGCGCAAGCCTGCTGAAGGCCAGACGCGCTATTTTCGGCGGAATTTACAAGATCTCTATTATATTTCGCGTATTTATTTTCATAATTTACCGTCAAAGATAAATTTACTAAATTTAATAATAGAGTTGAAAAAATGATTATAGAAATAAAAACTTTTACTGTTTTCATTGCTTTTAGAAATAATTATTTAAAAAAATGTAAAATAAAAAATATTATGAGACTTCAATTATAATAAATTGAAGTCTCATGTTTCTATTCAGCTGAATTGCCAGACATTATAATTTTTGGTGCTGGGAATCCAGTTGCTATGATCTATGTATATACTATTCGCATAATTGAAAGAGTATACACTCAGAACATATCTTGATGGCACGAGAAGCGCCGATTTGCCTTCATAAGGTATCCAGTCCCAGTTTTGCGCATTTCTTTCAATAGCGCCTAATGGAACTAACATGAAGTTCAGGGCTCCTCCGACTCCTCCAACCTTAGGATGCCAACTGGGATTATAGTCCGCATTAAAGACTAAGGCGTGGTGTCCAAACCATCTGCTGTCTTTTATAATTACAGCTTTTTCTGCGTGTCTTATGTCCGCAGCCGATACTGGCATTGCTATGGCGCCTACCACTGCTAGCAGCATTATCGCTACTAACCCTATACTGATTTTTGTTTTCACTTTGTTTCCTCCAAATATTTGGGGCTATTCCCATCATCGTCAGAATACAAAGATTCTTTCTCCTTAGAATAGCCAAACTGGCCACTAAACAAAAATAATAACCAGATTGGCTATCCTAAAGATTCCTTTTTTATGTGTATTTTATAAAGAGCAATTTTCTCCTCCTTTCTCTCTCGCTTGTAAAAAATAACACGAAAATAAAAACCTGTCAAATTTAGTTATCCGCAGTAACAAAAAAACAGCATGATATTGCCTGTTATCATACTGTTTTGGTTTTGCGGTTTTAGGCACGCGCAGATGGATAAAATAAAAACGCTATGATACTCCCAAGTATCATAGCGCTATATCATAGCATTGCAAACATTGCGCCACAAATAAAAAAATCCCAAACCCCGGGATTTATGAATAAACTAAAAAAATTCCGCTTCCGCTTGAAGCCGCAAAAAAGCCGCTTGAAGTTTTGTTTTCTATTTTTAATATCATTTTTGTTTTCGCACTCATACCGGCATTATAGCACAAAGAGAGAATATGGCAAAATTTAAATTTGACCAAGCCGCTTTTCTTTGATATGATAAAACTAGTTTAAAAAAATAACATTAACAATATGAATTACAAAATTGTAATCTTGCTGATTTCAGCTTTAATTCTAGGTTTCTTAATTGATCGAACGCTTGTTAAATATACAGCGGCTCCCTGCAATAATGTTTCTAATCCTCCAGCGAATTCAACCTGCGCCGAGAATAATAACGGCGATAAAATAGACAATGCAAATATTACCTACAAAACTTTTTCTTCCTCAAAAGCCGATTTTACTTTTGAATATCCGGATACATGGGTTTATGAAGAGAAGCAAAATGCATACGATACAAACGAAACTGATTGGATCTTCTATTCAGATTCTAAAAAAGATTATAATGATTTTATTTTTATCGCAGGAACTTCTAATAGCGAATGGGTTGATTTTTGTTCAGTTGGCTATAAAGGCACCAAGACTTCCTATCAACTTAACACTTTTTCAACAAACGATTCTGAAACATTTATAACATATGAACAGTGCGGAGGAGAATATGGAAAAGCTTATATTTATTGGCAAGAAGGAGAATATTTTGCAAATGCTAGTAATATAGAAGATATACAAAAAATTAATCTAATGGTTTACGATTTTGACATTGAAAATATAAACAATGCAGAAATCGCAAAACACATAGCTCAAAGCATAAAAATAAAATAAACAGTTTAAATAAAAAAATTGGTAGCTTAAATTTTTTAAGCTACCTTTATTTATTTTATTTATGGCACTCTCACAACATAATAGTTGTTAGCGTTGTTCGGATTAGTGAGGGAAACTGTCACTTTTGACATTATATTATGTCTAGCAACTACACCGCCAAGATTTGGCAAATAATTTTGATCCCAGACTCTAATCCCAGTTTTTATGCCGTTAGCATAAATGTAGTCTCTAAATGTCGCGGTATGTCCTGGTGTGTAATCCCCAGCACTATTAAATGTCGCAATTACCGTTCCAGACTGTATATTTGAAGACATAACTTTATTTCCTCTATCCCAGTCACCAGTCGCAACATTACTTTTGCTTAAAGCTTTTGCAAAACTGACACACTGACCATAATACCGTACACTACACTGATTATCATCTACTGACACCGTGCGGATAGTTCCAACCATTTTTAGCTTTTGACAATTTACATCAAGGATACTTGGATATCCTTCCCATATCAACAGTTCGCCGTAACTATATGGCATCCATGTTCCCCAATTTTGTAGGGAGTTTAGATTGTAACTTGTTATTCTTAAATCTTGCAACGCGCTTGCGCTCGGCATCATGGCAAGTCCTGCCACAATCAGCAGTAAAACTGCTAATATTCCTATTTTGTTTCCCGACATTTACATCACCTTTTCTTCGTTTTTGATTTTGTTCCCTATGCTATCCGTTTTTTGGCTTGTGTGATTTTCACACATTTTATTTCCTCCGATTTATTTTTGTCTTTACGCATTTTATATTCGTATGCATCCGTAAGCCTTGGGCTTGCTCTTTTTATTTTGTCTTCCTTTTTCAAAGAACTACATTTTAACTCCCTCCCTTTTTACCGCCTTTCATTTTTTTAGATCAGCGATAATAATTTATATTATAGCTCTCTCTGTATTTGTCAAATTTAATTATGCGCGATTATCCACACTAAAAAAACAGTATGATATTACCTATTATCATACTGTTTTGGTTTTGCGGTTTTAGGCGGTTGGATAAAATAAAAACGCTATGATACTCCCAAGTATCATAGCGCTATATCATAGCATTGCA
>Ga0180732_1001122_pt1 | contig 17708 bp, 34 predicted proteins | sample KR11_01MetaG_FD_148674 | JGI IMG/M metagenome (GOLD analysis project Ga0180732, IMG submission 148674) | Groundwater microbial communities from the Olkiluoto Island deep subsurface site, Finland - KR11_0.1 MetaG | ecosystem: Environmental > Aquatic > Deep subsurface > Groundwater | place...
CATCCAACAACAGGATACCTTATTTTCATAATTGGGGCAGTTATAACAGCAATGTTTCAGATTGCGTTAATGCTCAGTATCAAATCATCCCGTAAAGATGTAGGACTGTTTGGATTAGTACTGGTTGGTTTTATTGTTATGCTGATCGGTATTTATTTTAATCGTCAGTTCTATATTGATAACTACAATGCAATGGACCCGCGCGATATTGTGAGGAATAAGTAATGGACATCCCACCCGATGATATCGAATCAGAACGAAAGCGGGTAATCGTTGAGCATTATCATGTATTGTGCTGTACCGATGTTCCGAAATTGCAGATGAGAGATGTATTACCGGGAAACTCGAATAATACATTTGAGAGGGACTTTAAACCTCATTTCTATTCCCTGTTCCTATTAACCTGTGATAAGAAAGAATTGGATAAGGTAATTGTTAGCAGGGTAAAGGATTGGTTCAATACAAAACATATACCTACTGATAGAGATATCGTGGATGGGCTGACCCATTTCAATGATTACAAATCAGAACTGTTCAAGGTGAATGTATTATGAGTGAGCCCGGAGTATGTCCCACATGCGGAATAGAATTACCCGAAGAGCATAAAGAAAAACATTGCAGCCGAAGATGCAGAGATATTGAAGGACGTGTAGGCGCAAGGAAAGAGAGGGGGAAGTAATGCCTAATGTTCAAACAATGCCCGATGGAAAACACATTGTAGATACGGGACTTCCTCAGAAGTACATCAAAACCCTGTGGTTAGAAATGCATACTGACCTTAATAAAAAGGTAATGGACGCTATTCCTCATGCACCCAAGACAACCATCATCCGCATGATGAAGTACCACATATCACTTATTCTAGATATGGATGAGAGAAAGGCTATAAGAGATAAAATTGCGAGATTGAAAGAAGAACGGCTAAAAGATAAGACGCTGAGTATGGATGAGAGGATAGAAATCATCGAGGATATTTATATTGAAGCCACTGAGGGCATTACTGATTATGTAGATATGGCGTTTGGGGTATCACATAGAATCGCTATAGGGATAGACTAATGCAATATAGAATACTTAATATAACGGATAGTAACCAACTCAACAATGTGGACTCAATCAGTCGCACACTTGCCAATATAGTTACATCTAAATTTAATGACCAGGTTACTCTCCTGATTAATGGCAATCGTGGGTCTGGTAAATCATACTTGTGTTTAGACATTGCTGTAAAGACTGCGATAGAAGTGGGTAAGATAACTGGAAAACCTGCTAATAGGTATTTCCCATCCACTCTTGACAATATGGCTATCATCCGATTGGATAGGGTTATAGATGTCATGGCAAACTTACAGCAATATGGTATCTATGTCCTTGATGATATTGGTGTGGGATACTCTAATCGAGAATGGCGAAGCGATAAGAATCAGCGCATGAATAAAGTATTGCAGACCTTCAGGACAGATAACGTGGTTACGATTCTATCAGTTCCAGATAAAGGCATGATTGACAAAGTACCAAGAGAGATGATTGATAAGTATATCGAAACCAATAAAGAAAACAATATGTATTCATTGGGGTTAAATCTTGTTAAGGTATTCAATATAGAACGGTTGCTCAGGGACGAAAAAACACTTGAGATTCTTCCTCTTGTTGAGCATATGGGTGAACTGAATAAGTACGCTAAGTATGTAGCAAGGCGACCTCCTGTTGATATAGCTGAACGATACGATGTATTAAGAAAACAAATCGCCAGAGATTTAAGAGCAGAAGAGTCCGAAGCTCTAAAGAATGGCGAGATTGCGGAAAAGCAAAAAAATAATAGACCACCAAAAGTTACAAAAGGAGAACGAATATTAGAAATGAAACGAGATTGGGACGCTAATGTGGACAGCGTTCAGGACAACTATAAAAGTCGAGCAGCTTACTTTAGATCAAATGGAATTAAAGCTGGTTATGCAAACAATATTATTTCGTCATAATACTAACAAATAACACAAAGCCAAATAGCGTGCTTTATCCGAACTAAGATTCATTATAAATCATCCTGAGCGCCAAAATAAGCCTATTAGACGAGAGATAATATGAGCAAGATATATAGATGAGGTGAAAAATGATCCATCCAATATATAGAGCGAAACGAATCATAAGAAAAGTAATGTTTTATAGCCTGCTCTTCATGCTCGTGTACCTGGCCATCTTCAACAAAGAGTTCCTTACTACAAAGACCGAGATTACTTTAAGCGGGGCTGAACTTATGGCGGTTGCGCTGATGATAGTAAGGTAATCATGGACGATAAAACATCCGTATATCCAATTGAAATATACAAGCTGCTGGGAATTATTCTTCTCATTGCATTTTTGTTTTTTATATCCACACTAAAATAAGAGGAATAATTATGAAATTAAACTATGCAATGATAAAAGAAGTCAATGAAAGATCATCAAAAACATTAAAGAATCTCCGTATTATCTCAGGGATAATAATATTGTTTTGGGCGGTTATTCTAATATTAATACAGTGTGACGTGATGTATGCCACTGATTCAGCAAGAGTAATAATAGCAATACTTCTCTTTTCAGCACTCTGTATCACCGGATGGATATACATCATAGAAAAAACACAGTTGGCAGGAATCGTAAATATGATAGTATCATTCTTTATCCTTTTCACGCTTGTCCCCCTCTTTTGTTTTTATATTGAAGCGTATAATGGGGTGGATGGAATACTATTAATTTATTTTGGGGGCTGGGTATATAATATATCAAATATGGCTGATGTATGGCAGCTATACAGCGCAATCAGTATGGGGTTAGTATCAATGGTCTTAATGCTCGGTGGATTTAAGTTCATCAGTGAAGTTATTTTGAACTATGGTGAGGAAGAGTTATCATGATAGCAATATACCCAAACACCCCAATAATAGAACAGCCTGAACCAATCGCAGCCACAATAGGATACTATGCTGGCAATCTTATCCTCCCGCTTGCCATGATACTATATGTGATCCTGTATTTCAGGAATGACAAATGTCTGTATCTATATGTTGTTCTCATGTCGTTACTGTTCCTGATGGCTCCTGCCTGGTTCATTGTCGGGGCAGGACTGGCTTTGATGGGGTTGGATAAAGCGAGCAAATGGGCGAAGGAAAGAACAAGTCAATAAACCTCTATAGGGGCATTCATGCCTCCCTATTTCAATCGAGGATAATTGACTATGTACTGTTTGCCTTTTCCACATTGATCTCCAAAATATCTCCTTCTTTTAGTTTCAATCCAATTCTTACTGGTTCAGGTATGACTATCTGACCGCGTTTTTTGAGTTGTACTGTTGTTTTCATAATACCAAACCATATATACGTTCTGTTCGTACTTATACTTACCCATTCCGAATCATTAGGATAATTATATATAGTATGCGTTGCATAGTGTAGTATTGGAGATGTTAAACATGGATACAAAAATAAAGAATGGAATTAAACTTGTGTGGGCTTGGGGAATTTTGATGATTCTGTTTGGGATCGCCGTGTCTGCATATGTAAAATATTGGAGGTAGCTAAAATGAAAGAGCCTGAGGAGCATGAGTGTATGATTGTGGTTGTTGTGGCGACAGTATTAACTATTTTAATTCTTGTCGTGATTTCTTGGATTAATCCAGAAAGTCCACTACCGCCAATTACAGAAGAACAGAAAATCGCTGACCTTAATGAACTAAATACAAGAATTGCTTTTTGCCATGCAATGGGATATCAAACAGCCACATTAGTACATAGGGAGGGGGTCTGGCTATGGACTGAACTTGAGTATACAAATATGGGATCCGGTGCATATTATGGGCAGAGATATCAAAGAGCAAATTCGATGCACACTGAAATAGTTTGTGGAAAGCCGGGAAAAGAGATTATAAAGCAGTACAATTATGACAAATACAAGAGATGGATGTTAAATACCCATATAAATGATGGGGGTAATTAAATATGAAAACCGAGCATGTTTCGAATATGGAAATAGTATGGATCGTAATATTTCTTTTGTTAATTGGAGTTCCCATTGCGGCTTTGATATGGTACGGTGTTAGTCTTGCGTTGATACTCGGTGGTTTATAATGCCATCTCTTTTTTTCGATACATCGGAGATAATTGAAACCGGAACTGCAACAGTAGATAAACGGTCAGGTTATGCTTACATCGGAAGGAAGCATGGTGATCAGGAAATAGTATGGATCAAACTAAAAAAGGAGGAGTAAGATGAATGAAAGAACATATCCAACACGAATACATGACATGAATGAGATGATTATTAAAACGGTGCTTGATGGGACAGATAGACAACATCGTATCTTTATTGTATCTACCATAATGTGGATGGGGGTAGCTCTATTTAACTCCTATCTGTTTTATACAAATATAATAGAGTTGCCAGAATTTAGTATTGCTTTAGGGATATTAATCATGGCATTATTTATGATGAGGCGATAAGATGATTAAACCAACAGATAAAGAACTATTTCACATACTGAGCATGGTATTTTTGATTTGCGTATTAATGACTGTGGTATCTATTGTAATAGAAGCATGGTCATTACCGGGACTGACACATGCTTTCTTTAGTGCAGGCGCGGCAATAGCTTCATTTGTTTTTGCCGTGAAGTTCAAGACAAAACAATTGGAGGGGTGAATATTATGGGACTGCTCGATAGCGCGATTGGATTATTAAATGATATCAAGATGAAAACATCAGATGATCCGTTTATTAGTGGACTTCGTTTTGAAGAGTATGTGGATGAGTTGTTTTCTGAAAAGTATTATACGCTTGTGGAAAAAACACATTCTCCAGATACGAACAAAGAAAAGTATGTAGAAAGTAGCATGAATCCTGATTTTGTGTATCGGCACAAACCAAGCAAGGATTTATTTGCAGTCGAATGTAAATATCGGTCTAATATCAACAATGGTGTTTTAGAATGGTCATATCCAAAACAATTACAAAGATACCAGGATTTTTCATATAATAGAAACATGCCAGTATTTATTGTAATTGGGGTCGGTGGGGAGGATTGTGAGCCTGAAGAAATGTATTGTATACCATTAGAAAAAGCAAAGTATCCTGCGCTGTATCGGAAGGTTTATGAAAAATATGAGCGAGATCCAGAAAAGATGTTTTTTTATAAAAATGGAATGCTGTTATGAATTAATCAATATCCTACATTAAAATTTTATACTACCTAACACAATTATATTAATTAAGATTAATCGGTGATTTGTATGACATACGAAACAACAAAATGGAAATACAGGGTGATTAAAGGGATTAGAGTCCGGGACAGGGTGCTAACTAAAGACGGAAAGAATCCACGGATTCAAATGCAAGAGTTCAGGACTGGAAAGTTCAGAGATTTGATACGATAATCGGTGATAAATCATGGGAATACTCAAAAGAATCAGTTCAGGAATTGAAAAAGCAGAACGAAAGTATCATGAAATGGAAGAGGATTCAAGACCGATCAGAAAGAAAGCAGGACAGGCATTCGATATAATCACACTTGCTCCAACTAAGAAAGGCGGGAAACCTGTTAAGGTCGCTGTTGTGGAAACGAAATGTCCACCATGCCCATGCTCAGGGATCAATAAAGGAAGCGCCAAATATAAAAAGAAGAGGTAATCGAAACACATGGCCGCTTATGCGATATTCTTTGCAATTGTAATGATATTATTCGGTGGAGTTTTTATAATAGCTCTAACTGAAGTAGTAAATACACTCATAGATGTGGTAAACCCATATATTACTGCTGGTGATGTATCCACTCAATTTGTTACATACTGGAATTTCGCATTAGGACTTTTGGAAGCATCCCCTATACTGTTAATATTTGCCATATCTGCATGGGCATATGTCAGAGCAATTGAAAGGGACGGTGGACGCTCTGCCTCATCTCCCGCAAGTTTATTCGGTGGTATTGCCGGTGCGTTTATCGGTATTTTTTTATCAATACTATTTTTTATAAAATTTGGGATTCCTGCTGAACTGATGGTTTCGGGTTTTGTTGATAGTAATGCGTATGATATCTCAGCCCCGTGGAGTATGGGATATTTTGATACTGTTTTTTGGTTGAATTTATTATATGTTATTATTATACTTCCTGCTATATTGGGGGTTGTAGTCATGTTCCTGAGTGCAATCAGAACACAGGATTATGATGTTATTAGCTCCAATGAAGGACAATCCGGATATGGAAGTACATCGCCGCAGTATGTATCGACTGAAGAGATGCGGTTTATGAGGGGATTGAGATAATGTCACAATGGGAAGATGTTAATGGTGTTTCGACTGAAGTGGGACTCTCACCCGGTCAGACGGCGGGCAGTGTTGGCGGGTCTTATGTTGAGCGTCCTGCGGGGAGCGATACAGCCACACCATATTACAGCCATGAAGCAAAGAAGGAACAAAATGTATATCGAGACCCTCAGACGCAAAGGGGAATAACAGCCGATGAAGCTATCCGCAGGGGATTGGAGGGTGGTTGGAGAATTGGTGATACTTATTATCTCACCGAGCAGGCTGCACGTAATGATATGCAGAGACTACAGGCAATCACAGGTATGCCGAGAGCGTCAGGGGCGGCGACACCACAAGAGATAATGCTTAAAAAAAAAGGGTATAAAGCATATACAACAATCGAAGGAACTACTATATACACGCGACCAAACACACAGGAGATTATAATCCCCAAATATGGTAAAATGATCCCCGTTGAAGAGTTCAGAAGATTGCATCCAACACCTGTCATGAAAGCGCAGGAGAAGATTGCGGTTTGGGATAAACAATTATCTGAAAAGATGAACTTAAAAGAAGGCGTGTTTCAGCCAGCATTGGAGTTATATCGAAAAGCAAATATAGCATGGGCTGAAACACTTCCTGAAGAACAGCGCAAAAGGGCGTTGAGCACAGACAGCGCCCCGACACGTTTTATTATTGGGGCTGGCGGAAAACTGGCGAAGGAGCCTTTAACTTTTGCAGGCAACCTTGCATTTGCTTTATTGGTCACTAAAGGTATGGGTGGCTTAGTATCAAAAGTTCCATTACTTGCTAAAGGTGTAGGTATTGGAAAAGTGGCACGAAATATAAACGCCGTTAATATCCTGGGTGCGAGCCTTGCCTCGATGTATGGGTATGATGTCACTACAAGATATGCGGCAGCGCCGGATAAAGCAAAGTTCTTAGGTGAACTGACAGCTACAGAACTGGTTCCTTTTACAGTGGGTGGATATATCGGTTCGCGCACTTCCATTACTCCTGCGTTAAAAGCAATGTATAAACAAACAAGCAGGCAATCTGCAATCGCTAAAATTAATCTAGAGTCGTCTTTAAGGCGACAATATAAACAACAATCAAAAGCATTGGATGAATTTATTCGGGCAGAGGAAGCAACAACATCTCCAAAGAAAAGATACAGACAGGAGTTGGTACAGATATTGAAGCCAAAAGAGCTCGAGACGGTAAAGGAAGTTGAGATAATCCGAGCGGATGTAGCGCTCGCAAAACAATTATTGATTGAAAAATATGCCGTATCACAAAGAGCAAAGCCCGTTGTAAGGTTACGCGAACCAAAAACAGTGGCTATCGATAAAAGTAAAATGACTCTCATACCATTATACCGTGTAATATCGGGGCAGGAGCCTGTAGTTATACAAGATAGTATAATGAAAGCAGTTCAGATACTTAAGCCAGAAGCAATAGCTATACAAAAACCTATAGTGATTGCGATCCAAGAACCCATAGTGATTGCGATCCAGAAATCCATAGCCATCCAAGAAGCAGTAGCATTACAAAAAGCAATAGCTATCCAGCAAACTAAAACAGTTCAGGAAGCCAAAACTATTCTAAAAACGAAGAAAAGCCAGAAGGCTATTGAACGTCCTATTACTAAAAAGATAAAACCTTTTAGGAAGAAAACTTATGGGGAAGAACTGGATGAGCTGATAAAAAAGAAAAAGAAAAGAAAATATGTGTGGAATATCGAAAATCCCGTCCCGACGCTCAGACAATTATTGGGGAGTACAAAATAATGCAAAAAAACCAAGAACAAGAGAGCGAATGTTCACCAGGATTGCGTGTAAGGCACTTTCTCATGGTAGGTATCGGTAAATGTATGTCGTTTTTCCTCAATATATATCAAGCAAAGAAGCTTTCTTTAATGGTAGCGATATCTTACTTAATTTGTGTTCTTTACACATGGATGTTAGCAGGACTAAATGGGTATACCTACTTTTCAGCAGGGGAGCCTAATGTATGGATAAGAAATGTTGAATGGGTGTTTGGAATATTTGCTATAATCTATTTAACTTATGAACTGTTCAAACATATCACACCTAATGAAGAGGTGATTTATGACCCGTTGGTTTAAAGTATTGATAATATTTTTATTGTTTGTATTAATTGTGTCTGTTTCGGGTGGTGTTGCATCGAAACAATCAATAGTTATTACTTCGGATCTTACCATACCTACAATCATTGAAGTAATTGCCATACCATCACCAATCGTTACACCTGAGCCTACTTATCCGAAGCCAACATATACCCCAACACTTCGCAAATATGAAATAAATAAAGACCATGATATCTGGCATGCGCAAGACCCAAGTTCTTATATTACTCCCGATAATGAATGGGTACAGTATTATGCAAAGAATAATTTATCCGTTGGAATAATGTATCGCACAGACGATGATATGTATAACTATCCTGTAAATGGTGATATGTGGCAAAATGCAGATTATACCCTATATACCGGGTATGGTGATTGTGAAGATATAGCAATTGCAGAAGCATCAATTAAAATAGCAAAAGGGTATAAGTCAATCGTCGTTGGTGGTTATATTATTTTAGATAATGGACAGAGAATACGAGACTTTATAGTTGAATATTATGATGATGGAATATCTATTATAGTAAGTCCTGTTGGAGAAACTCAAAAACAATTCAGATTTGAACCTGTATATATGTTTAATAATGAAATCCAGTGGAGTGATTATAATGCGAATTGGTATAAGTAAAAAAAGAATCACAATTCGCTATTTACTAACATTACTAGTGTTGTTTATATTGTTGTCATCAAATGCAACCGCTGAGATATGGACTACCACTGCTAGTAATACAGTGGTTTATTCGGACACCAGTGAACAGACGTCTCCAAATGGAGTTACACCCGTTCTTATAAAATCAATACCCATAACAAACCATACAACTGGAACCATTAGATTTAATTTTTCTATGCATGATAGTACAAATGATGGTGCTAATGGGAAGGCTGCTTATGCAAGAATATATAAAAATGGGATAGCAATAGGAACTACACGTACTTCTCTTGATACAAATTATGTTACATATTCTGAAGATATTGTGGTTTCATTAAATAAAACGGATACTATTGAGTTGTGGGGATGGAATCAGCACGCATCATATAAAGTATATGTTCAGGGTTTTTTAGTTCAATATAATACGACTGGATATACAAATACTCCCCCTTCCGTACCGACAACTAATTCACATCTGGCTTATTTTGATTCAGCAGACACTACAGTTACTTGGATTGCTAGTACGGATGTAGATGATGATACAAGCGAACTGTTTTATGGTGTTAAAGTAGGAACATCAAGCGGGGCAACGGATGTTTTAAACTATAATGATACTGACACTATTTCAAACACATTCACAATGGTTCCAGAAAATAGTTATTATTATTCGGTTCGTGCTTGTGACCCTTATGAATGTTCTGCTTGGTCTGCTGAAAAGAGTTTTGACCATGCAATTACTACTTTATATACTCCTACAAATCTTAGTACACAGTATAAGACATATCCTCCATTAACAAGCGAGATTGCGTTTACGTGGTCTGAGGTAGGTGGTGGATTAGCGTACAATCTAAAGGTTGCTAAGGATATTAATTTTGACCTTTTGGCGGTGGACATTACAACATCAAATAATTATAGTACTCAGTCTTTGGCAGCAGGAAACTACTGGTGGAAAGTTCAATATTATAATAACACAAGTCTAACATATTATAACTGGTCAAACACATTCAACTTCACACTCACGAGCAATGTAAGCGCGACAGGCACAGGAATACACGGTGTAGTGTATGAACTTAACGGTGTGCAAACACCATTGACTGAGGCAACCGTATATATCCAGCACTCGGCAGGCAACTGGTCATCCCAAATGACCACAGGCAGCAATGGATATTATCTATTTTCTAACCTGACAAACAATACTATTTATTATGTATATGCCGTAAAAAAGGATTATCAGAACTCGGCAACGGAATATGTAACAACCGGGGCAGGAAACATAACAACCCGTGACATATTATTGAGACCGACTGAGCCAACCGACTTTGAATCGGATAAACAATATGTCAAGTTTACTGCACGGTGGCTATGGTGTTTGTTTAACTGCAATATTGAAGGCGCGACCATATCAGCGTATAATTATGGTGATGTTATTGCCTATGCGTCTGGCGTGACAGACAGCACAGGATCAGTATCATTCAGGCTATACAAAACACAGCGATACCGGGTTACTGTTGTTAATTCAACCGCAGGTATAAGCCAGGAAATGACCCTGTACCCGAAGGATTCGGAATATGTTTTCTTGATAACCAATGCTGAAGAGGATATGCAAGAACATGAGACACAGGAAAAGGACGCAATTAAGGTCGGAGTAACTAAAGCAATTATAAACACCACACATGCGACCATTACTGTAAATTATACGGATAGTCTTGCAGGCACGACAGCATTAACTTACTATATCAACCAAAGTAATTCAACCGTTATCCAATCATGGACATGGGATGCAGGAAGCTATAATCACACGTTCTTGATAAGCGGATACTCAGGACAGTCGTATATGGTTAATGTAGTGACGGCACATGCGGTGTATGGAACCATCGATAGAAGTTACGCTGTTCCTTTTGAAAAGACCGCAGGTGTGGGGATAGACGGCATCCCATCAACCTTGTGGCTATGGTTCGCAATAGGCATGATGTTCTTTACCGGGGCGATGTTCACAGCTTCAACCGTTGAGAAGGGGTTGCTTATAGTAGTTGCTGAAGGATGGATATTCTTCTTTATGGGCATGTTCTCAACCATTGATCCTGTTCAGTTCACTATATCGCTCACACTTGCCTCTGTGATTGCTGTATTTGCATACTTCAAGAGAGCGCAGGCAGCAGAGGGGTACTCATGATCATATATAAATTAGCCATTGCGATATTTATATTTTCAAGCATGGTAGGTGTATATAATGATCTGGGGATCTTCGAGGCAAGGGCGTATGAACCGGGATTACATAATATAAGTGAATCCGATATTGAAGAGATATATAAACCAGATACGAGCGGAGAAGTTGAAAGTGGTGGGCTTATTAATGATATAATGGGAATTCCTGGATTCTTATATAAATTATTGGGATTAGCGTGGACCTTGTTAGCAAACGCCTTCAGTCTTGGTTCAATATTCAGCCAGTATGTCCCTGGTGTGGTTGGAGAAAGGATTGGATTGATCATAACAGCTGTCACATACTTTGTTTATGCATGGGGTGGTATTCAATTATGGCAAAAAGTATCTTCTAAACAAATGGATTGATCATCATGAAACCTAAAGCAAGACGATTAAAAGGACGAAAGTACCAGACAAGAAAGCAATCGTATGAGTATATAATAATCCGCTTCCCCGTAAACAACCCCGGCCCGACGATGGCCGCTTTAGAGAAGAAGTTTAGTTGTAAGTGTGTGGCAAAATGAAGCCTAAAAAGTTCACTCGGAAACAGATAGCCAACATTGTACTTGCAGCGAGAGGGAAGAGCGAGTGTCCTGCTGCCAAGAAGTACGTTAAGAAAATCGATAAAATTTATAAGCTGAAGAAAAAGTAATTCAGGCTTTTTTGACTTTAACTGTTGCTTTCGGGATCTTTGCTTTCGTCATTTTACTCATCTTCTGTGCTTGTTTGCGGTCAACTGGAACGCTTCTAATTATATCGCAAACCTGTGCCGTTACAACATATTTTTTAACCATGATATCACAGAGATATATTTATAAGTGATACTATTTAAAGGCAATGTTGATGAGGTGCAAGATGCGTGATGTTTATACCATATAAGGGTTAATGTTTAGTACGTGATATTATTATGGTAAAATCTAAAACAGAAAGAATTGGATACCTCGGAACCAAAATCAGAAAAGATAAAAAAGAACTAAAATCCATGAAGAAGGATTTGGGGCGGGTAAAAAGGTGGGAGAAGAAGAACCCAACACGAAATTTAGATGTGCCTTTTATGGGAGCTGTAAACGTAAAACAACAAATCCGGCAGGGGGAGAGAAAAATAAAAGAGCAAGCGGATGAAATAAAAAGACGAAAGATGCAATTAAGAACCCTAAAAAAATAAAGATAATTGAAAGCGGATGTGTGTGCGCGGCTTATCCCCTACATTTCTAAACATTAAATTCCTGCCACACATATAGTCATGGCTGCTTTGCCTTCCTTGCGTAATAGTCGATTTGCTCTTTATATTCTATCTTATCAGAATGAATAAGATCATTCACACAGTCAAGCCATCGTCCGGATAGTTTGGTTTCTGTATAAGCATAAAGCTTATTTTTCTCTGCAACTTCCTGATAATCTGTTAATTCCAGGGAGTATATTTTATCGGCTGAAATTTGAATGAATGTCTCAAAAACATCATGGGGCTTTCTGCCGTTAATTTCATCGCTCTTTTTTGTTTCTATTATCTTGTACGATGTCCCTGGATCGAAGCCACACCACAAGGGACGGTTAAAACTTGCATATCGAAACATGATTACACCTGCCCCTTTTCTCGCTTTAGCTCATTGATATAAATATGTTTTATTTTCTGTTGGCATTGCCTTACGAAAGAGTCGTCATAAGGATATTTTGCAATTAATCTTTCTTGATTTGCTATTTCGTCCCTTTCTGTTTGTGTGAGCATTTTATTTACCTCCAAAAAATTAAATTTTCTCGACTGAGAAAAAGTCAGGCACATTCTTATCGTATACCGTAAATTCGGGGTTTGCGCGTATGTTGTTTATTATTTCTCTTGCTTCTGTTTCTGTCACTTTTGACATCATTATTCCGTTATACCAATATTGTACCATTTTATTTACCTCTTTTATGCTTTTTGGCATAATACACTATACACACGGTTAGTATATATAGTTTTGCCTTATGGCACGATACAGAAAGGTATTTATACTATACTGATAATGTAGTATATGCCACAAGGCGCAATAATAAGGAGGATAAACAAAATGACAGCAGGAAATAATGAACGGTGTGTGAAGGGTTCGGAAGAATCAAGACAAAAAGCAAAGATAACAAAAGAGCGGCTTGAGGAAAATAACAGTGGAGAGAGTCAGTATCTTGAAGCCATAAGTAGGGCTGATAGGGCATACCAGACTGAGTGGTAATTAATTTTTAGAGGTAATATGACAGGATATCAGAAAAAATACAACGAGGATCATGTACGGGCAGCCCTTGACGGCTCCCCTGGTATGATGCTGGCGAGACTGCAAGAAAAGATAGGGTGCTCGGAGATGACAGTAAGACATCTGCTGAAGCCCTTGATGGATTCTGGCGATGTGGTCAAACAAAATATCGGATGCTCCGAGAAAAGACCCGTGAACGTGTATTCTCTTCGTAAAGTTTATGAACATAGAGGGGGTTGAAATGGCTAAAACAATACCGATAATACGAAAAACGGCATTGCTTGATGAATGGGTATGGATCGGATATGATAGCAAACCAAAACGAAACTTTCTTCCAGAACCCCTATTAGCCAAAACACAGGAATTTATTAACCGTCTTGAGGACGCTGGAGTTTCGGTTCATCAAAAACTTATCAGAAAGGCGTGGTACGAACAATGAACGTAGACTTCTGTTTTTCGTGTCAGCATGGCACTATGTCAGCAGACAGATGGTGGAATGAGTATCTCTTATCATCAACAGAACAGCGCACAAAATGTTTGAAATGTAACAAGAGGCGCGTATGAAAGAAGAACTAATCAAAATATCAGACACAGATAATCTATATTACGACAGTGAAACAAAACAGTATAAATATAAGATGCATTGCCCATATTGCGGCAAACATTCAGGATGCTGGTGTTTCCCTGATTTTGATAGCATTCCAATGTTTGACGAGGAGTTTCCGAATGTTTATTGCTCGGATCGTTGTTTTGTTTTCGGGTGTGATTATAGTAATCTTGCTGAAATTTCAGATGTGCTTCACATCACCATCAAATCAACAATGGAAGAATGGAACGCAGCAAAAATAGTAAAAGTATTAATGGACGATATAGAGAGTATGGATTGGGATGTATCTGGGGGAGCGTGTGAGATATGACACCAGACAAAATCAAAACCAAAAAAATACCGATAATCCGTAAAACGGCATTTGATGAATGGGTAATAATCACAAAATACACTCAAGAGGAAGGACATATATTAGCACACATCAAATACCCAATCCCAAAAGGAGATATTGAGTATATCGCTAATGATTGGCTTATCACCCAGCTAAAAGATTGTGAAAAGGGATATACCTACAAGACAGGATGCGAAAAGGAAGGAACCTGGTGTAAAGTGACGGTAGAAAGAATAAAGCAAAAAGATTAAGTTATAATTCATCTTCTAACGCTTTTACTCGGTTTTCCCATACTATTTTCTCAATTCCCTGGGATTCATTTGATCTCACCTCCGTCGGGTAGTTCATAAGTCATCTTGAATATATCAGGTTTGCAGGGATAAAACTCGCCCATTACGCCTTTGATTATCCAATCGCCCGGGCAAACGATATGTCCTCCTTCTAAGGTTCTTATCCATCCATGTTCGCTTTTTTTCTTTCCACAATGTTCACATAGCGCATGGTTATGTGAGTTGAGAATAACTACCTGCACGGAGTCGCCATGATGGTTCCATTGTTCTGCTTCGATTATAATCGGTTTCTTTCTATATTTCATTTCTTCTCATCTCCTTGATGTTTTTCTTTTTCTTTGTCGTTATCATTCCTGCGTCTTGATGTTTCCCTGAATCCGTGCGGATCAAGAAACGTGTCACTTACCCAATCAAATATTCCCATTAGTTCCTCTGTTTATCTTTCCTTAATCGCTTTATCGATATCTGCGCATCCTTTTTCAATCTTTTCTTTATAACGCATAGCATTATAAAAACCAGTATGAGCTCCAGCCATAAGATCTTCGACGCAGTATAACCTCGAATCAAGATCATCTGATAAATCTGCTTTCGCCCACTCTTTATTATTGAGAATATTTCCATATTCCTTTGATTCATCATTGATAAAAATTAGGTGTTCTCCGTGTTCTAAATCTTGCAAGATATCCCAGATTTTCCATAGATCATTACACCACTCCCTGCGTTTGGGAAGTGTTAAATACTCTTTTCTTTTTGGTCTTAATATCATCCAATCTATTCCCATTTTATCGCCTTCGATATGCTGTTTATCTCTCCCTGATAGCGTGATCAATATCTGCACGGAAGCCCGGCGATGGTGCAGGAATTGGTTTAATCCCGGTTCTGAGATATTCCTTTGCAAGCCGGATCCGTTCTGATTTTTCCAAGTCTGAATATAATTTCATATTATCATCCTGTTGTTTGTTACTTCTTTCATTTCGCTATCTGATGGGGTTGCGTAATGCTCCTGAATTACCCGGATAGTATCCCCTGTAAGCTTTGATACTTCTTCGGGCTTCCATCCTGCTATCTGACAGAACTTAACGCAGGTAGCCCTGAGTGCATGGAAAGGGCGAGGGGATATTTTAGCTGACTTGCAGAGTCTATCTAATTTATTCCATGCTGTACGCCCCGTGAAATCGAAAAGATATTCGCGCTTAGGAATTGTCTTGAGATATTTTGAAATGAGCTGACATATCTCAGGACTCAAGGCAATTGTCCTATCTCTATTTTTTTTGCTTTCATGGAAGATCAAAGTTGCGTCAGGAATTGAGATATTTTGAATCTTGATACTTACTATATCCTCGCGTCTAATCCCTGTAGAAATAGCCAGCTTGATAAGGAGCTCGTCCTCAAAGCTATTGATGACTCCTTTGAGCTTTTCCCATTCAGATTTTGTAAGTGCCTGTTCTCCACTCTTCAAATTAATTCCTTGCGCATTTGTTACATACCCCAATTTGAGCAGTATCTAAAATATTCGGTTCTCTTTTATATTTCTCAATAAAATGTTTTCTGCAATATTTGCGAGATTTATAATTTGTGTTACCCTCAAACCGAAAGACTTTATCCATATTTCCTATATTCGCCACATAGTATAAATATCTTTCCTATTTGAAAAACAGTATATAAACAAAATGAATGTAAAACGGATAACTTGCCCTTATTAGCGGTTAAAGGAAATGCTCCCGGCTTTAGCCGGGCAGATTGTTACTTTGTTCATGCGCTCGGTACGAACCCTTTATAAACATCATATAATTTCAATATTTTTAACATCTATATTTTTTACATTTGTCCAATCTACATTATATATGGGATCGTTGTGTAAATCTTTATTCACCAATTCAACCCCGGATTTATGTATTTGTGGGTTCAATTCAACACCAATAGACTTTCTGAATGTTCGCATTGCGGCTCTTGGGACTGAATAAGAGCCGCCATAAAAATCTGCCACAATATCCCCAGGATTAGAAGATTTTGAAATTAAAAATTCCATTAATCCCCTTGGTTTTTGGGTGGGATGCATTTTAAACTCTTTAGTAAATCTAACACCTTGATGTTTAATAACATTTGGAGAGCGATTACCATTTATAGGGCGCCGTCCTTTTGAGAATTTCATTATCATTTCATAACGTGGGGCATAATCCGCTAAATCCCCCATCCCAGTTCCTCCTTCGTCTTTATCCCATATTATAACTGTATTTATTTTTAGATTATCAAAATATGTTTTCATTTTAGGGTACGCATCCCAACGGGTAAAAATATAACAATGAGAATCTGGTTTTAATACCCGTTCAAATTCTTTACCTATCCCACTTAAAAAATCGAGTGTTTTATCATTATACAACACATCATAATTTTCATTTCCAACCCAATTAGATTTAAATTGTATCCCATATGGAGGATCGGTTATAATAAGGTCGATTGATTCATTGGGAAGTTTGGCAAGGATATGTTCCGCCTTATCATTGAAAAGCTGAGGATACCATAAATGTGGCTCGGTTTTTCCTAATGGTATGTATTTATCTTTACATCTAAAATAATAGATTCCTTTTTTTTTCTGTATATTCACCATGTTGGGAACATCTCCGTTTGTTTATATACTCTGTTGGGTACTAAAATTACACACCGTTATAGTTCCCATAATAGTATATATATGTTTTGGGGATTTCCCACCACAGCATTATTTTTCGAATAATATCAAACCATTTTCTCTCAATGATTTGAAGGGCAAACCAATAAACGATTGATTCTTTTTGTTCTTTTGGGTTTTCCATTCTAAATTACCCCGCGCTAAAGATAGTAATAATTGAGATGAACTAAAACAAACAAATTGCTCAATAATATTATTTTCTTCATTATAATATCCATATACAAATAATCCACCTGATAATTTATAAAGTTCAGAAGGTAGATTAGAATTATAATTCCATTCAGTGATAGTAATAT
>Ga0180732_1001123_pt1 | contig 17703 bp, 19 predicted proteins | sample KR11_01MetaG_FD_148674 | JGI IMG/M metagenome (GOLD analysis project Ga0180732, IMG submission 148674) | Groundwater microbial communities from the Olkiluoto Island deep subsurface site, Finland - KR11_0.1 MetaG | ecosystem: Environmental > Aquatic > Deep subsurface > Groundwater | place...
CTCTGGAATCCGCTGCCTTTGATCAGACGAAGGAGAACCGGGGGCAACCGGGACAGGTCTGCGTCAACCGACACCATAAGATCCATGGGGGCCTCTGGACCGTGGAGACCGATTTTGAAACGGCCGTCTTTTCCCGTTGTATTTCCAAAACGTGCACGAAGATTTTCCCCGATAAGGACCCCTTCCAGAACGCTCACATCCCCGAAAACATCCTGGAGATCCAGTTCGGCTTTTGGAATGAAGGCCCGGCCATGATCCAGATGGCTTTCCAGTTTTATGCTGCCGGGGTTTTTAAATTCTTTGAACGTCGGTGCCCTACCGGAAAAAGTGACGCTGGAAATATGACCTTCCCGAACATAATCAAAGATGGTCCGGGTGGTTTTGAAGCGGCCGAACAATGCCAGGGATGCCTTTCTGACGGAAGGCACGTCCACGTCGGTGCCGGTGACCTCCAGCAAGGCCAGGGGCGTTTTCTTGTCCCACCGGTATTCACCGCTCAGCTTGGCGCCGGGTTCGGTCAGAGTAAGCCGCTCCATTTTTAGCGTGGTGATGGCTTCCGAGAGAAGAAAAGTGCCACTGAATTCCGAGCAATGGACGGGAAGGGGTTCCTGCTTTTCCGGGTGAAGGATCAAAGCCGCGTTGCCTTGGGCGTCCCCCTTGATTTCGGTCAATCCTTGTGTGGTGAAATGAATTTCGATATCGGAATTCACGTGGGAGATCCATTGGTTTGCTTTGGGAAACAGGGCTTCAGGGATTTTGTCAACCTGCAATTTTTGGATACCCGCCTTGCCGGATCCGTTAAAGGTTTTGTCGTGGAGGGTGAAATCCAGGGAGGCATGTTCCCATAGGTTCGACCCGCAAGAAAGAGAAATAAAGATCCGGGAGGAGGATGAACTCAAAACCGAACGGATATCAAAAAAGTTCAGGGAGGGATTCTCGCCGTAAGCCGTTGTGATTTTCCCTTTATTCAATCGAAGGGTGAGCCCCGGCGTGTATTTTCTAAAAAAATCAAAGGTCTTTTCAAGGGCTGGCCTTAAGGCTGAAACGCCCGGGGGTAAAGGAGGGGCACTTCGGGCCGGGATGAATACCGTGATATCCAGAGATTCAATTTCTATGTCCGAAACTTCCAGCTTTCCAATCACCAGGGAACGAAATTTTGGATAAGCCTCAAGACGTTTGATGGACCCTTCTACTTTGTGAGGAAAATTAAAAACAATGTTTTTGAGCGTCAGGTGGGGGGATGGAAAGAGGTTTATCTGTAACGATTTGAATTGAAGGTTTCCGTTTTTTTCATCAAACCGGGTTTCAAGCTGGAAACGGATGGTCTCTTCCAATTTTAGACGAATCAGGGAGTGGGTGAAAAAAAAGAGAAGCCCTGCCAAGAGGATTCCGGTGGACAGAATGATGAAGATTATTTTTTTTCGGGACATGAAAGGCAACTATACATTTCTTGGCATTTGATTAAAATTTGCATCGATGATATCAGATTGTTCCAGAAAAGTCATATATAAAGGAGAACAAGAACCATGCCGATTTTTGAGTTTGTATGCGAGAAATGCAACCACCAGTTTGAAAGCCTGATGATGGCCTCGGATCGAAAAAATCCAGTGTGCCCAGAATGCAGTCATAAAAAAGTGAAAAAACTCATGTCTGCCGGAAGCGTAAGGCCCCAAGGGATTCCTTCGGGTTCAGGCGGGTTCGCCCTTCCGAAATGTGCTCCTGCAGGCGGTTGAGGAAAATAGGTCCCTTAGGCTAAGGGACTGCAACTTTAAAAAACAAAACGTCCTCTCACTCAACCGGGGAGGGTCGGGGTGAGAGTGAATAAGGGGGCAAAGATATGCAGATATTTATTTCCGGTTCGCTGGCGTATGATCGAATTATGGATTTTCCCGGAAAATTTGAAGACCACATTCTACCGGACAAAATTCATGTGCTGAATGTTTCTTTTGTGGTGAACGGCCTCAAAGAAAATTTCGGGGGCACAGCGGGCAATATCGCCTATACCCTGGCCCTTCTCGGGGAAAAGCCCACGGTGCTTTCGGCTGTGGGGAAGGATTTTGATCGTTATGAGAAATGGCTCTTGGGCCATGGGGTCGACCTTTCCGGGGTGAAGACCATTCCCGAGGAATTTACCGCCGGAGCCTATATCACCACCGACATGGCGGACAACCAGATTACGGGCTTCAACCCCGGCGCCATGAAATTTGCCTCCAATTTTGCCCTGGAAGACCGGTTAAAGGATTCGCCCGTCCAGGCCATGGGGATTGTTTCCCCCGGGAATGTGGAGGACATGCTTGCCTACAGCCGGAAATACAAGGAACTGAATATCCCCTATATTTTCGACCCCGGCCAGCAGATTCCGGCCATGGAAAGCACGGTCATTCGGGAAATGATTCAGGGTGCCGAGATCTTGATTTCCAATGATTATGAACTGGATCTGATTAAAAAAGCCACGGGTTTTGACGATTCGGACCTGTTTGAACAAACCCCCTTCATTATCACCACCCTTGGGGAAAAGGGGTCGGTGGTCCTTTTCGGGCAGGGCAAAATGGATCATATTCCCGCAGTGAAAACCCGGAAAGTGGTGGATCCCACGGGGGCAGGAGACGCCTTTCGGGCCGGGTTGATCAAAGGACTGATTCTGCAAAAAGACCTTATGGTAGCAGCACGCATGGGGGCCACTTGCGCCGGATATGTGGTGGAATGCTACGGCACCCAGACCCATCGCTTCACCTTGAAAGACTTCTGGACTCGATATGAGGAAAATTTTGCATAGGGGGAAAGGGCCATGAGTGAGATAGATTCGCATGGCCCGGAATGACGCCCTGTGGAAAGGAACCCTGGCGGGTCTTAAGATTCTGCTCAGGGATGCTGTTTCAAGCCAGAAAAGATGAAATACTCGATTCCAGGGCATCTGTATGCCAGGCGTAGAAATGGTCTGCGCCGGGGATCACTTCAAGCTTTGCCCCGGATTTCAAATCTTCAAGCAATTTTCGGAGTTGTGCGGCAGGGGCGATATCATCTTCACTTCCGGTGATCATGGCCTTGACCCGGTCCAGGGCCGGGGATGGATTAAAGGGCATCATGGCGATGGGTGGGGCGACCAGGATTATTTGTTTTACAGCCGGGGGAAGGTCCGTCAACCGGGAAATCACCCAGGCCCCGAAGGAATAACCCGAAAGGTCGACCCGGGTCATGCCCAGGTCCGTTAAATGTGCCGCAGCCGCCAGAATGTCTTTTTGTTCTCTCTCCCCGTTATCATAATCCCCCCGGCTGTTTCCAACCCCCCTGAAATTCAATCGCAAGGTGGTGTATCCTTTTTTTTCAAAGGCCTTGGCCATGGATGCCACCACCGGATTGTGCATATCCCCGCCATACAGGGGGTGGGGATGGGCAATCACCACCCCTTTGGAGGATGGATTGGGGTTCAGCAGCCCTTCCAGGGCCAACCCTTCACAATCAAAAGAGATTCTTTGCATCACGGGTGCTCCAAGCAGGATGACAAGATTATTTTTTTTGTCCCAGAAGACTCAGGATATCCGGGCCGAATTCCCGAATCTGCCATCTCCGCATTTCTTTAATAGGTTCAAGATCCTCAACCTTTTTCGGGTGGCAGACGGCAATGGCGGTCATGAGGGATTTATTCAGCACCAGGGAAGGGTCAATTTGGAGTTCTTCGGCTTTCATGTCTTTCCATTCCTTCAGGCGTAGAATGCGTTTCTGTTCGGATTCTTTCAGGGGCCGGGCTTTCTTCCGGGGATACGCCGGCAGGTTGGTTTCAGAAGAAGCCAAGGCGGTTTCTATGGTTTCAAGAAAGGGTTGACCGTACATTTCAATTTGCCCTGAACTTAATAGGTTGAGGCTTTTAAGCTGTGACAGGCTTTGGGGTTTGGATGCCACGATTCTTTCAATCACGGTGTTCTGGAAGATTTTGAATGGGGGCTTGTCTTTCTGCATGGCCATGCGTTTCCTGAGTTGAAGGAGCGCCTCAAGAAGCCCAAGGTCTTTCCGGGGAAAGGCACCGGCGCCCTTGAAGCTGAAAAACAAGGGGTTATGGTTTGCCTGTGCCGGACGGACCTGGCTCAGAAGGTCGCAGTCTTCCAGAACCCAATCCAACCGCTTGAGATTTTCCAGGTTCTTTTCCAGGATTTTCTCAAGGGGCAGAAGGTATCGCACATCATTGGCCGCGTATTCCACCATTTCTTCCGGCAAGGGGCGTTGGGACCAGTCTTTTTTCTGGTATTTTTTGTTCAGGGAAACCTCGAAGAATTCTTTAAGAACGGCTTCCAAGCCTGTTTCTTTCATGCCCAGATAGCGGCAGGCTATCTGGGTGTCAAAAAGAGGATTCACCTCAAAGGAAAAATCCCGGTACAAGGATCGAATATCATAGTCCGCTCCATGGAATACTTTTTTTATGGCCGGATTCCGGAAAATGTCTTTTAAAGGCGAAAGATCAAGGGGCAGAAGAGGATCGAACAGGTAGCTGGATTCTTTCCCGGCCACCTGGATCAGGCAGACCTTTTCAGAAAAATGGTACATGGAGTCTGATTCCAGATCCACAGCAATGGCCTTCTCTTTGGTAAGTTCTTTCAAGGCCTTATCAAGATTCGATGGGGTGTCTATGAAGGGATGACGTATATCCAATGTTTTATTTTTTCTTTGGAAAAAAAACGTTAATCTGGTAAAAGCCGAATTTCTGATAAAAGGTTTGTAACTGAAGTTTGGTGGTGATGTCAAGTTGACCGGTTATATTGGCCGCAATATGGGTGGGTCAACCTTGTTTGAAGCCGATGCCTGTAAGGATAAAATTCGGGCGTGAATTGAATGATTCCTTAAAGTGAACAAATACAAGCTCATGATAAACGCGAAATCGGGTCGTATTCTGATAAACTGGATGGCTGTGATCACTTATTGCAGCGTGATATGGATCCTGTCTTCCACTCGTTCCTCCATTCCGATTCCAACCTTTAATCAATCGGATAAGCTGATGCACTTCGGGGCTTTTGTGGTTTTGGCCGTATTGTTCTGGAGGGCATTTGCGATCTCGGTGAAGGCCATCAAGAACCCCGGACTTATTATTCTAACCTTGCTATCCTCTGTGGTTTTCGGGGCGATGATTGAGGTGCATCAACGATTTCTTCCCCACAGAAGAGCCGAAGCCATGGACTTGGTGGCGGATATTTTAGGCTGTGGGATAGGGATACTCATCTGTTTGATATTTTTGCGAAAAAAAAAGGTGTAAGAGCTTCATGGCACTGGCTAAGGGTGAATCCCGTGGGGAAAAACGGTGGAAGGGAAACGGATGAGGAATCGCGGATTGACAAAAAACCAAACATCGAATAAACAAATTTTTCGGCAGACTGGCTGAAAACCGATCTAAATCGTTCAGGGGACTATAAAAAGGAGACAGGGCGGTATCATGGATGATCAACACTTTATCACCATTAATGGCAACAAGTTTCATTTTAAGCCCGGGGATACGATTTTAAAAGTCGCCCGGCGGAAACACATCGATATTCCGACCCTGTGTTATTTGAGCGGAGCCTCCCCAACAGGATCATGCAATGTGTGCATGGTGGAAATTGCGGGAGAAAAAGAGCTTGTCAAAGCCTGCTCCGCCGAAGCGGTTTCGGGTATGGTGGTCTTCACCGAATCTCCCCGGGTTGTCCATGCCCGTGAGTATGTCATCAAAAAATTATTGGGTTCAGGAAACCACAATTGTGCGGTTCGAGGGTCCGACACGCAAGACTGGACAGCCTTTCAGTTAAAGGTCAACCGGGAGGATAAAAGCGAGCAACTCTGTCCGGTGTGGGGGGACTGCCGGTTGCAGGACCTGGCCTATCGATACCAGGTGTCCGGCGAAAATTTTGACAAAAGGAATGTCACGTACCTTTTGGAAGACGCCAACCCATTTATCGTTCGGGATTTTTCCAGGTGCATTCTCTGCGGACGCTGTGTTCAGGCCTGCAACGAAATCCAGGTGAACAACGCCATTCAGTTCAGAGGGGATAATGGCAAGGTGATAACCGGGGAAGAAGACAGGCCTTTGAAGGATTCCCAGTGCGTATTCTGCGGGGAATGCATCCAGGTCTGCCCGGTGGGAGCCCTGGTGGAAAAGGATGTGCGGTATAGCGTTCGACCCTGGGAAACCCGAAAAGTTAGAACCACCTGCAGCTACTGCGGAGTGGGGTGCCAGATTGATCTGCATGTAAAGGACAACAAGGTGGTGAAGGTTTCGGGGGCGGAAGGAATTGGACCCAATTACGGGAGCTTGTGCGTGAAGGGGCGGTTCGGGTATGATTTTGTAAATTCCCAAGAAAGGCTGACCATGCCCCTGATCAAGGAAAACGGCAAACACAGGGAAGCTTCATGGGAAGAGGCATTGAGTCTGGTGGCTGAAAAGTTTACAGGCATCCGGGATCAATACGGTCCGGACAGCATCGGTGTTTTGACTTCAGCCAGGGTCACCAATGAAGAGAACTACATTGTTCAGAAATTCGCAAGGGCGGTACTGAAAACCAACAATGTGGACCATTGCGCCCGTCTCTGACATTCTTCCACCGTGGCCGGTCTGGCCGCAGCTTTCGGAAGTGGCGCCATGACAAACCCCATCGCCTGTCTGGAAAAGGCGGATGTGGTTTTAATCACAGGATCCAATACCACGGAAAATCACCCGGTGATTTCCACCTATCTGAAAAGAGCCGCCAAATCCAAAAAGACAAAAGTGATTGTGGTGGACCCCAGGCGTATTAAAATTGTCGATTTTGCCGATATTTATCTGCGTCAGAATCTGGGATCGGATGTGGCCTGGATCAACGGCATGATGCATATCATCATCCAGGAAGACCTTCATGATAAGGAATTTGTTAAAGAACGCACCCGGGGGTTTGAAGACCTCAAAGTCATGGTTGAAAAATATACGCCGGAATATGTGGAAAAAATTTCCGGTATTCCCGCCCGGGACCTTGTGGATGCGGCACGACTTTATGCCGGAGCAAAAGCCGGGAGCATTGTTTACTGTATGGGAATCACCCAGCATATCACCGGTACGGATAACGTGAAATCCTTGGCCAATCTCGCCATGCTTTGCGGAAACCTCGGGATCGAGGGCGGCGGGGTCAACCCCCTTAGGGGTCAGAACAATGTTCAGGGCGCCTGCGACATGGGAGGGTTGCCCAATGTGTACACAGGATACCAGGCCGTGACTGATCCAGAGATCAAAAAGAAAATGGAAGCCGCCTGGGGCGTTACCGGTCTTTCCGATAAGGTGGGCCTGAAAGTGACGGAGATGTTTCCCAAGGCCCATGACGGGGAAGTAAAAGCCCTTTTTATTGTGGGCGAAAATCCCATGGTTTCCGATGCAGATCTCAACCATGCGGAAAAGTGCATCGAACATCTGGATTTTCTGGTGGTTCAGGATATTTTTATGACGGAAACCGCCCGGCTTGCGGATGTGGTTCTGCCTTCGGCCTGCTTTGCAGAAAAGGAAGGCACATTCAGCAACACGGAACGAAGGGTGCAGCGGGTGCGCAAGGCTCTGTCTTCTCCGGGTGAATCCATGGATGACTGGAAAATCGTGTGCGGGATTTCAAAACGCATGGGATACGAAATGGACTATGAGAATAGCCGGGCCATTATGGAGGAAATAGCCAGAGTAACCCCGTCCTACGGGGGGATCACTTACGAGCGAATTGAGAAAGAGGGCATTGCCTGGCCATGCCCCACAGCCGAACATCCTGGAACCCCCATCCTGCATGTGGGGAGGTTCAACTCCGGCCAAGGGGTTTTCCATGCCATTGATTGGAAGGCTCCGGCGGAAAGTATTGATGACCAATATCCCCTGTTTATGACCACAGGAAGGGTTCTTTACCACTACCATACCGGCACCATGACCATGAAAACAGACGGTTTGAATGAGAGGTCCCCGGAATGTTTTGTTGAAATTTCTCCGGTCGACGCCGGGAAATACGGTCTTGAAGACGGTAGTCTGGTGAATATCGCTTCCCGAAGAGGGGAAATCAGCGCCCGGTTGAAAGTGTCGGAAATGGCCACGGATGGCACGGTTTTCATTCCCTTCCATTTTGCAGGGGCTGCTGCCAACAAACTGACCCATGCTGCTCTGGACCCGGTTTCCGGAATTCCGGAATTCAAGGTGTGTGCGGTGAAACTTTCAAAGGCCGCTTGAAAAAATCATAAAACCATCAAAAAGCATCCGCTTTTGTAGAAGGCTTACAAAAATGGATGCTTTTTTTTAAAAAAAAATTATGGATAACGAACCAAACATAGTTAAAGCCCTGGGCCTTTGTTCCGGCGGGTTGGACAGTATTCTGTCGGGTCTGGTACTGAAGGACCAGGGAATCCATGTGGAATGGGTTAGCTTTGAAACCCCCTTCTTTTCCTCGGAAAAAGCCCGAAAGGCGTCCGCTAAAACCAAGATTCCGCTGATCGTAAAGAAGATTACACCGGTTTACATGGAGATGCTGAAAAACCCTTCGGTGGGGTATGGAAAATACATGAATCCCTGCATGGATTGCCATGCCCTGATGTTCAAGCTGGCCGGGAAAATCATGGAGGACCAAGGGTTTGATTTCCTTTTCAGCGGAGAAGTGCTGGGGCAGCGGCCCATGTCCCAGACGGCCTCTTCCCTTCGATATGTGGAAAAGAATTCGGGTTTTGACGGGATGATTGTCCGGCCTTTAAGCGCAAGGCTTCTTCCCGAGACCCTTCCGGAAAAAGCAGGCAAGGTGGATCGAGAACGGTTGTTGGATTTAAGAGGAAGATCCAGAAAGCCCCAGATGGAGCTTGCCGCAAAATACGGGATTACCCATTACCCGGCTCCGGCAGGCGGGTGCCTCTTGACGGACAGGGGATTCTCCGTCCGGTTGAAAGATTTACTGGCCCATCAGCCCGATCCTTCGGAAGCGGATCTTGAGCTCTTAAAATACGGAAGGCATTTCAGGCTGTCTCCCGAGGTGAAGATTGCAGTCGGTCGAACCATGGAGGACAACGAAAAAATTATGACCTGCTATTCCAGGCAAAAGGATTTTCTTCTGAAGATGGAATCCATTCCCGGTCCCCTGGTTTTAATGCCGGATGGTGGTGTCCCCGAAGCGGTGATGAAAGCAGGAGCCATTTGCGCAGGCTATGGAAAGGCCCCGGAAGATCAGCCGGTGAACGTGGTGTTGACATCGCCTTCCGGCAGAGAGAGCCTGTTGGTTTTTCCGGTGTCACCCAAGGCGAACAAGGAACTACTCCTGGCATGAGAATTCCAGGGTCTTTGCCCTTAATTGACCGCAAGCGGCGGAAATGTCTCGACCTTTGCTGTTCCGAATCATCACCGTATTGTGATGCCGTATCAGGATATCCTGGAACTCCGATATGACGGCCTCTTGAGGTCTTCGGAATTCACTTTGGGCATGTTCATTAAAGGGAATCAGGTTTACCTTGGCCCGGATGGGTCGGAGCAGTTTTGCCAGCTTTTCTGCGTTTTCCGGAGAGTCATTGATCCCTTCCATGAGGATGTATTCAAAGGTAATGCGCCTTCGAGGAGGCAGGGGAAATATACGGCAGGCCTCAAGCAGTTTTTCCATGGGATATTTTCGGTTGATGGGCATGAGCCTGTTTCGGGTTCCATTGTCCGTGGCGTTTAGGGAGACCGCAAGATTCACCGTGATATCCCGGCCCAGCCGGGCCATGTTCGGCACAACTCCGGCGGTTGAAAGGGTGATTCTCCGTCCGGAATATTTCAAACCGAAATCCGCGTCCATCACCGTTTTTAAAGCGCTGATCATGGGGTCATAATTGTGCAAGGGTTCTCCCATGCCCATGACCACGATATTGGTCAGTTCCGAAGGGTCGGCAAGATCTCTTTCCACTTCCATGATCTGGGACAGAATTTCCCCCCGGGTGAGGTTCCGAATCAGTCCGCCTTTGGCCGTGAGGCAAAAGGCGCATCCCTGAGCGCAGCCCACCTGGCTGGAGATGCAGAGGGTAAAATGGTTTTCTTCCTGGATCAGGACCGTTTCGATGAGCTGATTATCGGATAGCCTGAAGAGATATTTTTTTGTTCCGTCTTCCGATTGTTCCACGTTCATTTTTTGAATATGGCCGATGTCCAGCCGATCGGATAGCAACTGCCTGGTCTGTTTGCTGATATCCGTCATGTCAGAAAAGGACCGAGCCCTGCCGGTATAGAGCCACCTGAAGATCTGTCTGGCCCGGAAAGGCTTTATGGCGTAATGATCCAGCTCGAAGATCAGTTCATCCAGCGAAAGGTTCAATATGTCGGGTTTGTTTTCCATGGATTTGCGGTAAGCTATGGTTCCTGTTTTTTATTTTCACTTGACATAGCATATTTTTAATACTAATTCCAAAGATTTTCCAAAGACCAAAGAAATGGAACGATAGGCAAAAGGTGAGCCTTCATGTTTGAGAGTTTAAGCGAAAAACTTGAGTCAGCTTTTAAAAAATTAAGAGGGCACGGCAAGCTGACGGAAGCCAATATAGAGGATGGGTTGAAAGAAGTGCGAATGGCGCTTCTGGAAGCTGATGTCCACTATCAGGTGGTTAAAAAGTTGATCGCTGAAATCAAGTCCCGCGCTTTGGGTCAGGAGGTCATGAAAAGCCTGACTCCAGGCCAGCAGGTTATTAAAATCGTTAATGAAAAATTAACGGAGTTGATGGGCACCCGGCACCAGGACCTTGATTTTTCAGGAGCTGCTCCGGCATCCATCATGTTGGTGGGCCTGCAGGGTTCAGGGAAAACCACAACAGCTGCCAAGCTGAGTATCTTAATAAGATCCAAGGGCCGGAAGCCTTACCTGGTTCCGGCGGATGTTTACAGGCCTGCGGCAATCGATCAGCTCACCAAGCTGGGCAGCCAGTTGAATGTGCCTGTTTTTCCTTCGAAACCGGACATGGATCCGGTTCGTATCTGTTCCGAGGCCAGGGTCGCCGCCTTGAAGGAAGGGTGCGACACCTTAATTCTTGATACGGCGGGCCGTCTTCATATTGACGAAAAGCTCATGACGGAGCTTAAAAGGATCAAGGCGGAAGTCAAACCATCGGATATTCTGTTGGTGGCGGATGCCATGACCGGGCAAGATGCCGTTAATATCGCAAAGTCTTTTGACGAGGCTTTGGATATCGGGGGTGTTGTTCTCACCAAAATGGATGGCGATGCAAGGGGTGGCGCTGCGTTATCCATCAAGGAGATGATTAAAAAGCCCATCAAGTTTGTGGGGGTTGGTGAAAAGGTCAATGAGATTGAGCCTTTCCATCCTGAAAGAATGGCCTCCCGCATTCTGGGAATGGGAGATGTTCTCACTTTAATCGAAAAAGCCCAGTCGGTGGTGGATGTAAAGGAAGCTGCCGAACTGGAGAAAAAGTTCAGAAAAAACCAGTTTACCCTGGAAGATTTCCGAAACCAGATGGCTCAGGTGAGAAAGATGGGATCCCTGTCGGATATGCTGGGCATGATTCCGGGAATGGGAAAATTGAAGCAGTTGAAGAATGTGGAAGTGGATGACAGGGAAATCGTCAGAATCGAAGCCATCATAAACTCCATGACCCCGATGGAACGAAGTAAGCATGCCATTATTAACGGCTCCAGGAGAAAAAGGATTGCCAGGGGAAGCGGAACTAGTGTACAAGACGTGAATAAATTGCTGAAAAATTACACTCAGGTCATGAAAATGATGAAAAAAATAAATAAAGGTGGCATGCGCGGCTTGGGCCGGGGCATGATGCCGTTTTGAAGGAGATTGTTTATGTCAGTTAAAATCAGGTTGGCCAGACATGGTGCAAAGAAAGCCCCGTTTTACCGAATTGTGGTGGCGGATATAGAATCCAAGAGGGATGGACGGTTCATCGAAGCCATTGGAACCTATAATCCGTTGAAAGAGCCTGCTGAAGTATCCTTAAAGAGCGAACGCGTAAAGTATTGGATGGAACAGGGTGCTATTCCGACGGATACGGTGAAAAGCCTGTTAAAAAAGGAAGGCGTTCTTGCCGCAGCCAAATAGCATCTGATTCCCTTATTCTCAACAGCCAGCATAGGAGGCGGAGCTATGAAAGATCTGATAAAGTACATTGCCCAGGCTTTAGTGGACAATCCTGAACAGGTAGAAGTTGCGGAAGTCGAAGGGAATCAGACCTCGGTTTTGGAACTTAAAGTGGCGAAAGAGGATTTGGGGAAAGTGATCGGCAAGCAGGGACGAACCGCAAGGGCCATGAGAACCATATTAAGTGCGGCTTCGGCCAAGGTTAAAAAACGTACGGTTCTTGAAATCGTAGAATAATTGAACAAAGATGCAAAAACTGCTGCCCATTGGGAAGATCTGCGGAGTTCACGGGATAAAAGGAAACCTCCGGGTTAAAACCTATACCGAAACATCCACCTTATTCTCAACAGGTCAAACCCTGTTTATTAAAGACAGAGCAGGTGGGATAAATCTATTTGAAGTGGCCTGGGCCGAACCCTACAAGCAGGGATTTCGCGTGGCCTTTAAGGATGTTCCAGACCGGAATTCGGCTGAAAGGCTCGTAGGTCTGGATATTTTTATTGATCAGGATGAATTGCCTGAACTGGAAGAAGGAAACTACTACTGGGCCAATCTTATCGGAATGGCGGTTTGGACAAAGGACAACAGGTTGATAGGTCATATCGAGTCCATTATCGAAACCGGAGCCAATGATGTGTATGTGGTCCGGGAAAACCAAAATGAAACTTTGATTCCGGCCATAGAATCGGTTGTGCTGGAAATTGATCTGAAAAAGAACGCCATGACGGTTGCGTTGCCGGAAGGACTGTAAGTTTGTAACCCAATGGACATTTTGGCGCTGACAATCTTCCCGGAACTTTTTGGCCCCTTCTGGGAACATGGAATCATCAAAAGGGCCATTGACGCGAATAAGATAACAGCGTCTGCCCTGAATATAAGGGATTTCGCCAAAGACAGGCATCATTCCACCGATGACCGGCCCTATGGCGGGGGCAGTGGAATGGTGATGCTGCCGGGACCTCTGGCCCTATCGATTCAAAAAGCCCGGGTTGCGGCCCGGGATGCCAGGACGGTTTTGTTGACTCCCCAGGGCGAGGTATTTGATCAGAAAAAAGCCGTGGAATTGAGCCATGAAAAAGGGCTTATTCTGATTTGCGGACGTTATGAAGGTGTGGATGAGAGAATCTGCCAGGATTTCATTGATGAAGAGATCTCCATAGGCGATTTTGTGCTTACCGGCGGTGAGCTGGCCGCCATGGTTGTGATTGAAGCAGTGATCCGACACATTCCCGGGGTTTTAGGTGGTAGCGATTCAGCCGAGAAAGACTCTTTTAACGATGGTCTTCTGGAGCACGCCCATTATACAAGACCCAGGGATTTTATGGGGAATCCGGTTCCCGATGTTTTGACAAACGGGAATCACAAGGACATCGAACAGTGGCGAATGGAATCCGCCCTGATTCGCACCTTTTTAAAAAGGCAGGATCTTTTAAAGAACCGGACGCTTAGCCAACAGGAGATCAACATCTTAAAGAAGTGGTGTTCTGATATTGAAAGCATTATCAAGGCCCAATCTGTATTTGGCGTTGGTGCATTACCCGGTGATCAATAAATCCGGGGAGATTATCGCATCGGCAGTGACAAATCTCGATCTTCATGATATAGCCAGGGCCGCAAAAACATACGGGGTGAAAAAAGTTTATATCATTACACCCCTTGACGATCAGAAAGAACTTGTCCAAAAAATTGTGAGCCACTGGACCCTGGGCGGCGGTTCACGATATAATGCTTTGAGGAAGGAAGCTCTTGAGCTTATTGAGATAGAAGAATCCCTGGAAAGCGCAGTTCGTCACATAGAGGCAGTCTGTTCGGTTAAACCCAGGACGATCATGACCTGCGCAAGGGATGTTGGCGGAAGAATCGGTTTTAGAGAAATCCGGGAGAAATTTGAAAGCGGCGAACCGTATCTTCTTGTTTTTGGAACAGCATGGGGATTGGCCGAGTCGTTGCTGGAAACGGCGGATTATGTTCTGGAGCCCATTCGAGGGAATACGGGCTACAACCATTTATCGGTTCGATCTGCAGCTTCGATTATGCTGGACCGGCTTTTGCCTGAATGTTGTTGATTTCAATTATACGTTGGTTGAAACATAGGGATGCTCCTTGCGGGTCATCTGAAAAATATGAACGGGAGACTATATAAAATGAATAAGTTAGCGTTTTTGGAAAGAGAAATGATGCGCCTGGATCACCCCCATTTTGCACCGGGTGATACCGTGAAAGTTCATGTGAAAATTTCTGAAGGGGACAAGGAGCGGATTCAGGTTTTTCAAGGGGTTGTCATCAGCAAAAAAAACAACAGTTCCAACTCCACGTTTACCGTGAGAAAAGTATCCTACGGTGTGGGTGTGGAGAGGGTTTTTTTAATTCATTCGCCGGTGATCGATAAGATAGAGCTGGTGAACAAAGGCCGTGTTCGACGCGCAAAAATTTACTATCTCAGGAAACTGCGAGGCAAGGCAGCGCGCATCAAGGAACAGCGGTAAAATTAGCAAAAGTCTCGCCATGGGAAAAGACCTGTGGATTTATGAAAAAAACGCTATGGATCAAGGCTATGTGCGGATAGCCGGAGTGGATGAGGCCGGTCGTGGTCCCCTTGCCGGTCCTGTTGTGTCTGCGGCGGTTATTTTGCCAGAGTTTATCGCGATTTCCCGTGAGGTGGATTCCAAAAAACTGACCCATGGGAAAAGGGAAACCCTGTATCAAACGATCTATGAAAATGCCGTTTCCATTGGAATAGGAATCGTGGATCACCGGGAGATTGATCGAGTGAATATTCTCAACGCATCTCTTCTTTCCATGGCCATGGCCGTTGAAAATCTTTGCCCTCAACCCGATTACCTGATCATCGACGGTATTTTCCAAATCCAATATGGACTTCCCCAACGGCCTGTTCCCAAAGGGGATTCTCTCAGCATGTCAATCGGCTGTGCTTCCATCATCGCAAAAGTTACAAGAGACCGGCTGATGGAAAGGCACCATCAGGATGATCCCCGATACGGATTCAACCGCCATAAGGGATATCCCACCAGAGAGCATAAGGCAGCCATCGCGGAACACGGATGCAGTTTCATTCATCGCAAGAGTTTTAAAGGCGTAAAAGAATACGAGCACTTTTTATCCTAATTCTGCAAAATGTATTATTAACCCTTTGGAATACAGCGCCTACTGGATGGCTCAGGAGATTGATTCTGTGGGTATGAAAATTGAGACCCTTCATGGAATTTTCCATGGAAAAAACCCCGGTCACACATTGGAATACCAAGGGAAGTGCTGTGTTTGCGCCAAAGAAACGATTGTCAGTATCACCAAAACCTCTTCCGGATATGGCTTTATAGGCGGAGTCATTCATGACTTCGAAGCCCCGAATTTCATCATAAAATGTGACGTTTGTTTTCATCAAGGTTCAAAAAAGACGGCGTAGAGTTTGGCTTTATAATGTTCAAGCTTTCTCGTTCTTCCCTTCTGCCCATGGAGTCCAAAAATCTTCCCATTCTTGACGCTAAGTACTTTTTTAACGTCAATTTTATGTAAAACAATTCATTATTTCATGTTTTTTCTCCTTGCCTCTTTCCCCATTTTATTCTTTTAAATTCATAACAAGTTGTAATCATGTTGTATTTAAATATTTATCATCGAAATGAATGATTTGCATGGTTTTTGCTAAATAAAAATAGCAAAGACCGGGAGCAAACAAAGGAAAAACAGAATAACCCATTGGATGAATCCATCCGTAAATTTTGTAATGAAAGAGCTTAACATGATGGAACAAATGAATGTAATGGATAACAGAGGCAGGCGGACAGGATTTGATCGAAGGAATTTTTTATATGCAGCCTACCTTCCCGAGAGAAGATCCGGAGAAGATCGGCGATGTCAATCCGATCGTCGTACTCCCATGGATGTTTCTTTGCTAACCGCCTCCATGTCTGACCGGCGCCAAAATACAGCAAACATCCGAATTGCCATTACCGGTTAAAAATCAGGCCATTTTTCAAATCAACATCCCTGGCTTCCCATGCAGGCTTTGGGCATCCATACGCTTGCCCCCTGATTTTTGGTTTCCTGCCTGATCGAATGGTTATTTCGCTCTTCTTGGCAGTTGGTGTCATGATTATTTCGCATCATCCGACCCATTGGGTCGGCTTCTTTCCAAATCCTACCTGATTCCCGGCCCAAAATAAAATTAACAACTATTAAATCATTTTATGGGTTTCCGTCTTAAATTCCCTGAAGTCCGGGGTGAATCCGGAAAAGACCCCTTATTTTTAATATATTTTAATTGATGTTATATCAATAAGATATGCTGAATTACCCATAGTTTTATTCTTCATTTCATCCCCAGGCCTCGGTGCAGGTACGAAATTTGCTCAATCCGGGTCGGCATCAGAATGGCAAAACCCAAATCCTTGTTCTTAAATGGTTTTCATGTTTTGCGGGCCAAATCGAACAGCGGATTTAAATTCAAGTCATTCTGATCCGGATCGTACCAGAAATTAAATATATCCTGAGGGGATTGAAATGATGAATACCATGAATAAAACCAAACCATTCTTAAAAACCATATGGTTCCTATGCGCCGCGATTATTTTTCTGGCCTCTCCCTGTTATGCCACAAACTTTGACCTCGTTCTGCAATGGGATGAAAACACTGAACCGGACCTTGCCACCGGCAACAGCCCCAGGTACAAAATATATTATAAGACAGGAACCTCCGGGGCTGGTTTGAAAACCAATTATATCGGTCAACCTGTCGGGGAGCCGGATGTCGCAGACGCAGGTTCATCCCCGGTGCCGGTGACAGTGGCTTTGGATGAGAATCCGGATCCAGCCATTGTTCAGTTCACCTTGCGGAATCTTGAAGACAGCAAGAATTATTATATTGCCGTGACAGCTCTGGATCTGGCGGGGAATGAAAGCGACCTGTCCAATGAGGTTTTTTACCAGGGCGTAACAGCACCCATCAACCAAGTGCCGGTTGTAAGCTCACTATTGGTTAACGGTGCGGCAAACAGCAATTTCGTATATACGAACAATTCAACAGGAACCGTATCGGTGAGAATCGCAGCATCGGATGTGGATGGCACGGTTAATCAATACCTGATTCAGGATAACAATAGCAATCCAGCAAACGGAATATTTGTCAGTATCCCGGCGGGAGCCTTGGCCAACCAGGATTTTACGGTTAATTTCCAATTGTCGGGAAACGGAACCCATACCCTTTATGTCTGGGTCAAGGATAATAGCGGCGGAATTTCCACGGTTGCATCCAAATCCAATGTGGTTCTGGACCGAACCGTTCCAATCGCACCCACGGCAATGGACTTGAGCGCATCCGATGACACTGGAATCAGCAGCACGGATAACATCACCAACAGAACCAGTGGCTTGACCATCAGCGGAAGTGGTGAAGAAGGGGCAACGGTTCAGCTTTATAACGGACAAACTGCTGTGGGCAGCCCCGTTGTGGTCAGTTCCGGTGTGTTTACTTTGGACATCAGTCTTGTCCAGGGCACACACTCCATCACCGCCCGCCAGACGGATAAGGCAGGCAATGTTTCGGCTAATTCCACCCCCCTGACCATTATCGTGGATACCACTCGGCCCACGGGAAGTCTTGGCTACAACCCCTTGGATTCCA
>Ga0180732_1001124_pt1 | contig 17701 bp, 15 predicted proteins | sample KR11_01MetaG_FD_148674 | JGI IMG/M metagenome (GOLD analysis project Ga0180732, IMG submission 148674) | Groundwater microbial communities from the Olkiluoto Island deep subsurface site, Finland - KR11_0.1 MetaG | ecosystem: Environmental > Aquatic > Deep subsurface > Groundwater | place...
GCCTCTTTTGATTTTTTCCTGGTCGAAAGACTCAATTAAAGAGTCTGCTTTTATTCCAGCTAAATTAAGTGCTTCATCCTTGCTGTCTTCATATTCTTCGATTAAGGCATCTTTTAATTTTCCTCTTGCATAGATTATTAAAGCATCAACAGTCACCTTATGCGCAATTTTCTCTCCAACCTTATATCCTAATTTGCGAAGAACAGCATTAGCAATATAAAACATTGAATAATAAGAGCAAACAATAACCCATAAGTCTGAAATTCTTTCTGAATTTAATTTTTCTGCAGAGTCTATGCTTTCTTGAGCATTTCTTAATAAAACTCTTAGAGCATCTGGATTTAGAGACTCTTTTTTTAGCAGACCTTCACTTAAATAAGCCCTGATATTAGTTTCAGCCTCTTTTATTCTATCTTCGGATAACATGTTAAATTTCTTTGAAATTTAATAGGCAGAAAATCAATGATTTTCTGTATTTTTTAATAGTCTGTAATATTCCTCTATTCCGATTAGTATAACATTCTTTTTAAGCGCTTCGCTGACAACACTAAACTCTTTGCTCCTTGCCATCCGAATAAAACTTCCATAAGTTACAGAGGTCAAATGAATCTCTTGAGGAAATACATTTATTGCATCTTGAACTTTCTTAAAATGTTCTTCATCAGAAATGAGAAGAAGGTCTATGTCTGAATGTTTTGTTGCAGTTCTCTTGATATAGCTTCCAAATAAAAGAATAATTAATGGAAACTCCAATTTTGCCAGGTTATTATAGATTACTGGGAATTCTCTTTTTCTGAATAAGTCTTCTCTTCTTGAATACTCTGCCTTAAAGACTAAATCAGTAAAGGTATTGTTAGATGTGCATAGAATTGTATTTCCTACCCGTTTTAATTCAACAACCCCTTCTTTTTTAAGAGCTTTTAGAGCGTTATAAGCAGACTTATAGTTTATCTTTCTAATTAGAGCAATTTTCCTGATGCTATAAGTCTCTTCTTTGTTTTCTATCAATAGTTTAAGTATCTCTATCTTCTCTCCATGCTCCTTTGTTGAATTATCCATCTTAAACCATAATATTATGGTTATAAGACATATATAAACCTTTGGATAGTAAGTGATTCCCCTATTCTAGTGCTGGATCCCCCTCACTTTATATATCCCCCTTTCTGAAGGTCCCATAATTTTTTGTATTCACCTGGCTGGCGGATTAATTCATTGTGAGCCCCCTGCTGGATTATATTTCCATTTTTCATAACTATAATCCTGTCTGCATTCATTATTGTTGAAAGCCTGTGAGCGATCATTATTGAAGTTCTTCCTTCTAACAATCTTTGCAAATCCCTTTGGATTTCATGCTCTGTCTCTGAATCAAGAGAGGATGTTGCTTCATCTAATACAAGTATTCTTTTGTTTGCCAAAATAGCTCTTGCTATTGAAACTCTCTGCTTTTCCCCTCCTGAAAGCTTTATGCCTCTTTCTCCTACAATTGTGTTTTCTTTTTTAGGGAAAGTCTGAATTATCTTGTCAAGCTGTGCGAACTTTATTGCTGCAAGAACTTGCTGTCTTGTTGCATCTGGGTTTGAGAATTTGATGTTATTAAAAATTGTGTCATAAAACAAAATTGCTTCCTGAGGAACTATAGACATCTCACTCCTTAGAGATTCCTGCTTAACATCCTGAATGTTTTTGCCATCGATTAAAATTGCCCCTGAATTTACATCATACATTCGGTAAAGCAATTTAACTAAAGTTGTTTTTCCGCAGCCAGAATGCCCAACTAAAGCAATTTTTTTGTTTTTTGGGATGTTTAAATTAAAATCACTGAAGATTTTTCTTTTTCCATAACTGAAATTAACATTCTTGAATTCAACAGTACCTTCTTTTATTTCCAAATCTTTAGCGTGTGGCTTGTCTAAGATTTGCTTTGGTATTTTTCCGTAACTGAACAAATCCTGGAAGTCAGCCATTGAACGGTAATAACCTCTGATTCCGTGGACAAAACCAAACATCGGGCTTATAAACGCTGCATAAACAGAATAAATAAAAGTAAGAGTTCCAAGAGTTATTTCTTTATTTAAAAAGCTCATTAAGGGAAAATAAAGAACAAAAAAAGTCCCAAGTGATAATACTAAGGACTGGATTGCAGAGAGCCACTTGAAATAATCCCAGTTTTTGAGGTAATTCGTTTTAGTGTTCTCGCTTAAATTTTTGTATCTGTCTTTTATCAGTTTTTCCTTGCCGAAATACTTTATTGATTCTATATTCGTAAAAATGTCTGCAGTTGCCCCCTTTTCTATGTCCTCGGTTTTGTTCACTATTATGTTTGACTTTTCTTGTGCTTTTTGAATAAAGAAGTTTATAGTTAAAAAGGTGATTACTGTTATAAAAAGGACTAATGCAGGCACCCAATCAAAGTAGATTATTGATAAAACAGCAATTACTAATTGCAGTATTAAAGGAGCGAAATTAAATATAATAACATCAGAAATCCTCTCAATAGCTCCTGCTCCCCTCATTAATCTTGAGATTAAACTTCCTGTCTTGTGAGTTACATGAAAATCATGGTCTAAATCTATAATATGATTAAAAAACCTTAATTTTAAATCCTGCATTAAATGGACTTCTACCCTGTTAAGTATGTGGATAACAGACCAGTTTAAGAAAATATTGATAAGTGAGACTATTATAAATACGCCTGCGATTATTAATAAAATCTGGATGAATGCTTCTGAAATGAGAATTCCTGATAAAAAATCAGTTCCTTTATCAACAATTATTTTAAACAAAAATCTGTTCAGAATATAAATTGATTCCTCGATTAAAACCAGAAACAAAAGCAGAGCTACCCAAAACCTGTACTTTCTTAAAAGACTCCAAAATACTTTGAGATTGTATTTGAAGTCTATTTTGTAGCTATTTTTTCCTGCCATTTTGCTTTGTAAGTTATAGCATAATTTTATATATTCTTGATGCTTTTATTTTAGCATGAAAGACTGGATTGAATGGACTTCCTCATCTGCAAAATCCAAACGCATAGATTGTGATTCAGAGGATGAAGATGCGGATTTTAATTCTGTAAGTGAAGATAAGGAATAATCCTTTTAATTGACTGCAACCTCTTTTTATTTAAATAGCAAAATCTGATTTAAAGAGTTTTTGTTTCTGCTTAAATTAAATATCATTTTTCATGTCAAGAATGCTTTGTGAAAACTGCATCTTTTAAGATGCAGATAAGCATTCTTGAGCATCCAAAAGTCCCAAACAAACCACGGCTTAAAAGCTGTGGTAACACTCAAGGACTTTTTGATAATAATCCTTAAATACTCTTATGCACATTTAATTTTATGTTACAAAAAGGCATGACTAAAGTAGAGATTGAAAAGGATTTAGAAGGCAAGGGTGATTTTGTTAAGATAGACCATCTCAAAAGATTCCTTGAACAAGACATTGCTTTTGAAACAAAAAAGTTCGTTTATTTCAAGCTTGCAGAGATTTATGAGAAAAAGGGAATGTTTAATGATGCGGGAAAAATTTATGAGAATATTTCAATGCTCTCAACTTCTTTTTCAGAAAAAATACAGGATTATGTCAAGGGTGCAGAATTGTATATAAAAGGCGGGTTTTTTAACCGCGCGGATGAATCAATAAAAAAGGCGTTCAGCCAGGCAAATTTAGCCCAAAAAGCAGATATTTACATTGCAATTAAGAATTTCTATAAAAGGCAGGCAGAAGTTTATGAAAGAGAGCTTAGGAGGAGTCATGCGGTTAAAATATATGAAAAACTCCTGACGATGAAAATTTCTGAGTCAGAAAAGCAGGAGATAAAGGATAAACTTATTAATTTGTATGAAAAACTTGGAAGGATTAAGGAATATTATGCATTGAGAAAGTAAGGATAAAAATAAATGTATTTAAATCCCTACTAATAAAATTTGAGTATGAAGATTATAACATTATTTTTGAAGTATTATTAATCAGAATTAGTCTAACGGCATTAGAGGGACTAACATAAAGGGAATATTCCAACTAAAAAATTATTTTGTATGATTTACTAAATGATATTTGAAATCCTCGCCAAGGTTAGACAAACTATCCCCCACATTTCTTGTTCTTTCTTCTAAAATCCCCAAACATTTTCCCTGATTAATCAAAAAACCGACTATCACAAACATACCTGCTAAAATAACCCCCATCCCCGCGATTATTATATTTTCAGTAGCCCAAGTCCCGCCAAAAATAGCTTTTAAAACCTGATAAGCTACATAAATTATAATTAGCAGATAAATTACTTTGATTAACTCTTTAATTATTCTGCTTAAATCCATCCTAATTGTTTAGTTAACCATAAAAAAAGAGTATCGCCAATATTAAAGAAGCCCAGCGCAGAAATTCCAAGAACCAATCCCCTCTTTTTTTAGCCATTTTCCCCCTTGTAGAGAATAGGGGGATAATCTATTTAAACTTTTTTAAGAAAGAGTAATATTTATAAACCGCTAATAATTCTATTTTTTTGTAGAGAAATATCGATTAATAAATTAGTCAAAGATTAATCAATATCACGTTCACTTTCACTTTTCATTTTAGCTTCATGCTATTTTTTCGAGAAGAATGCAGAGATAACTAGAAGTAAAAACTGAGAAAACTGCAAGTAGAATATCCGATATTTTTCTATATCAGAAAAACAATGTGCCACCACCCCTTAAAAGGTGTGGTTTGATTGGCACTTGTTTTTAGGATGCTCAGAAATGAAAATAGCTATAAAGACTATTACATCCTTTAGGATGTAGTTTTCATTTCTGACACAAACAGAAAACATTTTGTTTTCTGTGTGAAATCGTTATGGTTTCAGTTAATTAAACAAAATAGGAGACAAACATGGCAAAAGTAAGTCCAGTATCAATCAAGTATATGATACATGCTAACTTCACAGCAGAAGGCGCTTTGGAAAAACCAGATGTAATCGGAGCTATTTTCGGCCAGACAGAAGGGCTTTTAGGAGCAGAATTAGAGCTTAGAGAGCTTCAAAAAGAAGGGAAAATAGGCAGAATTGAAGTTGATTTAAGAAAAGACGGGAAAAACACAGTCGGAGTGATAAAAATACCTACTGCTTTGGACCAGTCTGAAACTGCTTTAATCGGAGCGGCAATAGAAACTATTGAAAGAATCGGCCCAAGTGACTCACAAATAGAAGTTGAAAAGATTGAAGATGTGAGGGGAACTAAAAGGGACTATATAGTTGACAGAGCAAAAAAACTGATGATGGAAATTCAGGGTTCTACTGATTCAAGAGAGATTTCAAACACTATAAAAGATTCTGCAAAAATGGCAGAAGTGCAAGAATATGGCGATGAAAAACTTCCTTGCGGTAATATTTCAGAAAAGGAGATAATTGTTGTTGAAGGAAGGGCGGATGTTCTCAACTTAATGAGAAACAATATCAAAAATGTAATTGCAATGAATGGCACAAAACTTCCTGAATCAATCAGGGAGCTAAGCAAACAAAAAGAATTGACTCTCTTTGTTGATGGAGACCGAGGGGGAAAATTAATTATAAAGAATGTAATTGACAATGCAGAAGTTGATTATATCGCAATTGCTCCTGATGGAAAAGAAGTTGAAGAGCTTACTGGGAAGGAAATTTTAATATCTTTGAGAAAGAAAATTCCTGCAAAGGAATTTTCTCCAAAGATTTTTAGGGAATCTTGGGAAAAACCAAAAGAGATGGAGATTAGCAAGGCACCAAAAGAGGGGAAAATTAATGATGCGGAAAAAGAGAAGATTAGAGAAATCTTGGAGTTTAATTCTGGAAGCAGAAAAGCTATTTTTCTTGATGAAAATTTAAAAGAGATGAGAACGATGTCTATCAAATCATTAATAACAGATTTAAGAAAAATGAGAACAAGACCATATGTTATTGTTGTTGATGGCACTGTTACTTTACCGATAATCAAAACAGCAGAAGAAGCAGGATGCAACACAATAGTTGCTAAGAATTTTGCGGCTAACAGCGACAGAGTGAATTTGCTGAGCTTGTAGATTTGCAGGGAGATTATTCTTGGTTACACAAAGCATTCGCCAGTTCGATTCTGGTATCGCCCATTAGTTTAGGAAAAAGATAAGATTAAAAATAATGTTTTGGTAGTATTTATATGGAAAAAGAATATTCAAAAATAAGTCCTACTGCTGTTTTCTGTGCTAGAATGAGGGCAAAACAAAAACTTCCTTTTTCAAAGGAAATTGTTACCCTTATAGATACTAAATTTAAGGATTTAGTGGAAGATTTACCAGATTATGGAAATACTTTAAATTCAAAATCTGATTTTATTCCATTTATTGAAGGAAGATATCATTCTCTAAATGAATCTCTTTCTAAATTTGACAAGACCTTTATTGTAGAGATAGCATCTGGGCTCTCTCCAAGGAGTTTAGAGTTCTCAAATAAAAAAGATATTATTTATGTTGAAACCGAATTAAAAGGACTGATCAATATGAAGGAAAGAATTTTAAAAGAAATTATTAACGAAAAAAAACTTAACTCTAAAAATTTGTTTTTTATGAATATAAACCCTCTTGAAAGAAAAGATATGGATAAACTTGGAAAATTTTATTTAGAAAAAGGAAAAGATAAGAAATTAATTATTATTCATGAAGGATTATTAATGTATTTTGATAAAAATGAAAAAAGAGTGTTTAGGGAGAACTTAAAATATTTATTTGAAAACTACTCTAAAAAAGGTTTGTGGTTAACATCCGATCTTTCTAGAATGAAAAAGAAAAAAAATGAGGTTTTAGGTAATGAAAATATTCGAGAAAAAATATCTAAAGTAACAAAAAGAGAATTTGATTATTTTGAATCTGAAAAAGAAGCTAAAAAGTTTTTAAGAGAGGGAGGATTTACATCAGAAATACTTTCAAATGAAAAAGTGATTAGTAACTTAATTGATAAGAAGTCTCTTCAATTCAATAAAGACCATATTTTAAACTCTTCTAAAGGGTATAGAATTTGGAAAATAGGATTATCTAATTAATTTTATTCGAATTTTCCCTCCTTGGGCATTTGATCTGTTAAAAAAATAGGATTTATTCTACTAATGGGAAAAAGCCAAAGATTTCCTAAATTATTTCCATAAATAGGACACAACTCGTTACAAAGTATATCCTTTAGGATACATTTGTTTACACAAAGTATATATGACTTTACCCCAACAAGAAACTTTTAAATACGCTTTTAGCTTGCTTATAATATGGTTAAAAGAGGCGGGGGGAAAATAATCCTGTTTATATTAATAATCACGGTGCTTATAGCAGCAATTTATTTTACTTTCTTTTTCTCATATAAATGCGAGGATATTGCCTGCTTTAATGCGCATAAAGAAAAATGCAGTAGAGTTAAGTTCATAAATGACAAGGAAGATGTAACCTGGCAGTACAATATAAAAGGAAAAACCGATGGAGAATGCAAGATTGACACAAAATTATTGCAGGTTAAATTGGGGGCGATTAATGTGGGAAAACTAGAGGGGCAATCAATGATTTGTTATATCCCCTTGGGTAGCACAGCAGAGCCGGGTTCAGACCTTTCAAGATGCCATGGCTTGTTAAAAGAAGGGCTGCAGGAGATAATGATAACTAATTTACATGCTGAAATCAGGAAAAACATCGGTCAGATTGCCAGTGAATTGGAAAAAGTTATTTAAGAAAATATTCTTTAATGATTGTCAAAGCGTTACTGTGTGTTACTGCCGAGTCAAAAATAATCTTTTTTGATTTTTTCCCGCAAAAAAGAAATAATAATTATCAGTTATAGTAATTGCCTCTGGAAAATTCCACCCTCGGCTTAGCAGTGTGCAAACAGATTAAGAAATAAGCCACTGGCTGTTACTTACAGATAGTTAACAATTTCTTACTGTAAAATTATATTGGATTGTTGTCACCATAAAGTTTATAAATGATTTCTGGCTGTATAAAATTACAGAAAACGTTGTTTTCTGCCCATGAATTCCTTAGGAATTTTTGGCAAATAAATTTATTAAAAATTTGAAAAAACGAATGGAAACAAAAAACCTTTTGGTTTTTTTCTCAACAATTGCAATTGCTCTGTGCTTAGTTGCAACAGTAAGTGCTTCTCTTAATATCGAGAATGTTACGATAAGAGATGGAACAACTATCACTGCAGGCGACACAATCAGAGTAGAAGTTACTTTATCAGGAACTGCATCAGATGTAATTGATGTAAACGTAGAAATCAAAGGATATGGAAATGACATAGAGGATGAAAAGACTATTGGTCCTTTTTTCTCTGATGAAAATGAAACTATTTTCACAAAAGTAGTTTTTTTCTCTTTGAATGTTCCATATGATGCTGATGACTTAGATGAGCTTTACAAAAATGCAAAATTGGTTGTATATGCAAGTTCTGATGGCGAAGAAGACGCAGGATTTGAGGACACACCAATAAGAATCCAGAGAGATGCTTATACAGTGCAAGTTATGTCAATAGATGCAAGCCAGACTGTTGAAGCTGGGCAATCAGTTCCAGTAGATGTAGTCTTGAAGAACAAGGGCTCTCAACATCTTGATGACTTATATGTAACTGCAAAGATTACTGCATTGAATGCTGAGAAGAAATCTTACTTTGGAGATTTGGTTGCTATTGAAGGTATTGAAGGAGCAGATGACGAAGATGAAGACACAGTAAGTGGAAGAATCTTCTTGCAAATCCCTGATAATGCGAAAGCAGGAACTTACACTTTAGAAGTAAGTGTTTCAGGCGAAGATGTAACTGCAAGCGATACTGCGCAAATCCAAGTTAAGAATGAGTTCTTTGGAAACAATGTAATTGCAAGTGTTAGCGGTAAAACTGTAGCTGTAGGGCAAGATGCTGAATACAGCATTTTGATTGTAAACCCAACAAACAAGTTGAAAGTTTACAATATTATACCTGAAACTGCAACTGGCCTTTCAGTTAGCGCTGGAGAAAATGTTGTTGCTATTCCCGCAGGTTCAAGCAAGACAGTTAAGATAACTGCAAATGCTGCAACAGAAGGAACATACAACTTTAATGTGAATGTACTTTCTGGAGAAGACGCTGTAGGAAAAGTTGCACTTAGTGCTAAAGTAGAAGGAAAGACCTCAACTGCAAGTCCAATGGTAATTCTAACAGTAGTATTGGCAATAGTATTTATCGTATTGCTAGTAGTATTGGTAGTATTGCTTGGGAAGAAACCGGAAAAAACCGAAGAATTCGGCGAAAGCTATTATTAAAATTTTATTTTTTATTTTTTTCTTTTTCTTTTTTTCTTTTTTTAAAAAGGCAGTGTGAGATTTAGAAAATCATTTCTCTTTGATTTTTAGATACAACAAAATTCCTGGAATGGTTAGAATGCCAGATAGGATTATAACATATCTTGCTCCTATAGTGTCTGCTAGATAACCTGCAATCGGCAATGCTATGGTTCCTGCTAAAGAGAATACCATGGATTCTAAGCTCCCTATTGTAGCCCTTAATTTATCGGGGATAAATTTATGAAAATATATATTGCTTACAGGAGTTTGGATTTCAAAAAAGAATACTGAAACCAATAAAACCCCTAAAGCAAATGCCCATGTTGTTGCAAAATAAATCAATAACAAGAATAATGCGCCAATTAAAGTCATCTTAATAATAAAGTTTCTTTCTCCTGAATCTTTCATTAATTTTTTTGATAGTAAAGGTGCGATAGCAGATACTAACCAAATTGCAGACCACATATAACCAAAAGCATAATCTGGAAAATTGAGTCCTTGTAAAAAAGGAATCCAGCTTATTCCAGTAGAAAAAGCTCCTGCAAATGCCATAATAAAGCCAGCTACAAGAAGGTAAAACAAAACAGGATGATTTTTAGCATAAGATAAAGATGTTTTTGTTTGTATTTTTAATCCCCTTATAGATTTAGAAATTTTAACCTTTCTTTTTGCATATTTTTCTTCCCCAAATAGTAAAATAATAAAACCGATAAAACATGACAATCCGGAGATTGGCCAAATGAGAATCAATCCAAATTTTTTAACAATTAATGTGCCAATTATTCCAGAAAATATCAAAACAAAACTTCTTATACTTCTTCTTTTCATAAAATAATTGTGGAGAAATTTCCCTTTTTTGCTTTTTATTAAATCAACAACCCATGCATCACCTGAACCAGAAGAGAACGAAGTAGAAATCCCCATCAGAGCAAAGATAGTCAAAAGATAATAATAACTTGATGAAAAGAGAACGGAAATCAATAAAAATCCTTCTAATAAGTACCCCAACAAAACAGAAAATTTCCTGCCATATAAATCTGCTATTGCTCCTGTAGGAATTTCAAATAATAGCATAGTCAGGGATGGAACTGCAAGAAGAATTCCCATTTGGGTTAAAGATAACCCTATGCTAATGAAATAGGGAACGAAGAATATTGGTCCAATAGTAAATAGGTATGAAATGTTTTCTAAATAGAACGGCCACAATACCTCTAATTCTCTTTCCGCAAATATTTCCTTTTTCATCTTAAACCCTCAAACTGACTGTCTTTGAGATGCCGTCATGCATACTCACTCCATAGAGGCTGGTTGCCTTTGTGATGACTTCATCGTTGTGAGTTATTACAATATACTGCCCTTTTTGCATGTATTGAAGAAGGAGGCTGGCAAGCCTTTCGGAATTCCTCTTGTCTAAAGCCGCATCAATTTCATCAAGAATGTAAAATGAATAAGGGTTGTATTCCTGAATTGCGAATATTAATGACAACGCGACAAGTGTCTGCTCCCCTCCTGAAAGAGATTTCACATCAAAATACTTGCCATGCCCTGTTTTGACAATTATATTCACCCCTCCTGAAAATGGTTCTTTTTTATCCTCTACCTCCAGAAAAACATGCCCTTTAGTGCTTAATTGAGAAAAATTCCTTGAAAAGAGTTCATTTAAAGCATCAAGAGTTTTTGTGAATGCTTTTTTCTTTTTAATATCAATCTCATGCACAATTCTTAAAATTCCCCCTTTTTCCTTTTGAATAATCTCAACTTTATTGCTTATTGCATCATATTCCTGCTTTATGGAATCGTAAACCTCAAGAGAACGGAAATTAACTGTGCCTATCTTTGAAATTGTCTCCTGTGTTTTATTCAGCCTAACAATCAAGTCATCTTTGTTGGCTTTTATTATTTTCACATCGGAAAAACCAAGCATCTCTATTTCAAAATTCTCTTTTTCTGCATCAACCCTTGCTTTGTGGATTTTCTGCTCATTTGTCTGCAGTTCAATGTTATGAATTGAATTCTGCCGGTGCATCACCTCTTTTTCATATTCTCTTGTCTTAACCTGCAGGGAATCCCTTTCAGAAATCAGCCTTTCAAATCTTTTTGTGAGCGCTTCTTCCTGATTATTTTTTTCCTCCAAATCCGACTCTTTTTCTTCCATATCTTTTTTTAGAGCCTGCAAATCTTCTCCTAAGTCCTGATTATCCCTCGATAATTGCTTCAGAACCACCTTCAATCTTTCAACTTCTCTCTGTTTGAAAGACACTTCTGAACTTAAGTTTTCTTCACTTCTTAGAGAAATTTCCTGGAGCTCAATTCTTGCAGTTTCATATTTCTGCTCTATATTGGGATATTCTTCAAAAGAGCGTTCAATAGCAGACTCTCTTTTTTTCAACGAAGACAGCTCGTCTTTTATTCTGTCTATTTTTTCCTGGATGTTTTTTATCTGCGCCCCTTTTTCATTTATGCTGGACATTTTAACAATATCCAGCTCTCTTCTTGAAATCTCCAAGCTGATTTTTTCAATGTCTTCTCCAAACTCTTTTCTTTTTTTGTTTATTTGTTCTATCTCTTTCTTTGCCCCATCAGACTTTTCGTTTAATTTTCTTATTTCTGAATCTGCCTCTTTGCCTATGGAGCTTATATGCTCAGGTGTGATTTTGCTCTTGCAGAGAGGGCAGATGTCCAATTTAGCAATGTCTCTTACAATCTTGGCTAATTTGCTAATCTCGCTCTCAGATAGATAGACTATTTTTTCAAATTCAGATTCTTTTTTCCCCAATTCAGATAATTTTTCTTTTCTATCTGCCAAAAGAGACTTTAGCTCGTTCAGCTTTTCTTTGCTTGTTTTTTTATCAAAAAGCTCTGACGAGAAAAAATCTATTTGTTTCAGCAGGATTTGAGATTCATTATTATAATTTTGCAAAAGAGAAGCCTTGTCTTGAATCATTTCTTTAAGGGATTTCAACTCAGATTTGACAGTATAAAACTTTTTTCTTTTATCTTCAAGCTGTTCAAATTCTTTCTTTTTCTTTTCCAAATCTTTTTCTTTTTTTGCCATTGGAGACTCTTTTTGGAGCTCTCTTACAGAAATTTCTTCCTTAGAGATAGTTGATTGAATCTCCTCTTTCTCCTTTTCTACCTCTTTCAGCTTATTTTCATAGTTTTCTATTTTAACTTGAAGTCCTGCAATTTCTGCTCTTAAATCTGAAATTTGCTTGTTCAGCATTTCCTGCTCAAATCCTGTTTCTTTCTCAATAGTTGAATTTATAGAGTGAATTTTAGATTCACAATCAGAGACAGAATTCTGCAGTTCAATATTTTGCTTTTTTATCTTTTCAATATCTGTGTTTTTTTGGGAGATTTCAAGATTGATTTTTTCTGCTTCCTTTTTTTTGATTTCAAGGCCATAGTTAATTATGCTTGCTTTGTACATTTTAATGTCGCTTTCAAGTTTCTTAAACCGCAAGGCCTGCTGCCTTTCTTTTTCTAAATTGTTTAAATAAGCAGTTCTCTCTCTTAAAATCGCTGAAACTTCTTTTAATTTTTCGTCTGTTCTTTCCAATTCTTTCAGAGATTTTTCTTTTCTTGACTCATAAACGGATATTCCTGAAACCTCTTCTATTATTTTCCTTCTTTCTTCGGTGTGCATTCTGACAAAATTTTGTATTTCTCCCTGAAGGATTATGTTAAATCCATTAGGGTCTATGCCTGCCTGAGCTAATAAAGTAAGAACTTCCTGCCTTGTTTTGGTTTCATTGTTTATTTTATAGATGCTTAACCCATTCCTTCTTACAATTCTTTTTATTGAAACTTCATCTTGGTCTATTGAGAAAATTTTATCTGAGTTATCCAGGATTAATTCTACTACTGCCTCTTTTGCAGGAGCAGCATCTTTTGTTCCAAGAAAAATCAAATTGCTTGCTTTTGCGGCTCTCATTGACTTTATGCTCAGCCTTCCCAAGACAAAACAGAGCGCATCTGAAACGTTGGACTTTCCGCTTCCATTTGCCCCAAGAATTACATTTATCCCATGTGTAAACTGCAGTTCTGTTTTTTTAGCAAAACTCTTAAAGCCGTGCATCACCAGTCTTTTTATATAAGGCATTAAAAGACACCTCCGGTTTCTTTTATAAGCTTCCCCTGATTTTGGTTCATGACTGATAACTAACCTCCATTTTTATTTCCCCTGAATTTGCTTCAGGAGTGATGAATAGAAAAAAGAACTGGGATTTTTAAAGTTTGATATATCGGATATATTCAAAACTCGCCAAGCTTTTTTTGGCTTTTTACATCACATAGGTTTTTCCATGTTGACCAGGTTTGCCTGAACAAACCGTCTTTTTCGTATTTTCTTGCATAATCCTTCAGAAATTTGCAGGTTAATGGGTCTGAACAATAACCAGAGCCAATTTCACTTCCATACTTTTCCTTGAGTTTGTCCATTTCTTTTTCTCTCATGCACTTTGCAAGAATAGACGCAGCAGAAACAGCAATGTGATTTCTGTCAGCTTTGTGCTCGCATGAAACTTCCAGGTTAGAAAGATTGTGAATTTTTGTTTTTAGAAAATCCTGCCATTTGGTTATGTTGGGAGATGGACAATCTACTATCACTTTTATTTTTCCAAAGCCCTTGTTTATTTTGTTTATTATCTCAGCAGATTTGATTGCTTCAACATGATTTAAATTAATTCCCATATGATTTGTTCCGTCTATTTCAGAAGGGTAAACAATAGCAACTTCAAAAGTATCTGCTTTTTCCCGGATTATTCCTGCAAGATGCTCTCTGCGTTTTTGGGTTAGTTGTTTGCTGTCTTTAACTCCAAGTTTCTTGAATTCAGCTTCAGTCTCTTCATCAATTAAACATCCAGCGAGAATCATCGGGCCTATAACTGGGCCGCGGCCTGCATCATCTATTCCTAAGATTAACATAAAAAATCAAGATACAGAAGCTTTATAAATTTAATTTTTATTGAGTTGATATAGCGGGGTAGAGAAGCCTGGAGTTCTCGCGAGGCCCATAATGACAACCTTGTGAGGTTCTCAATACCCACAAAATTCGCATTTTATGGGTAACCTCGAGGTCGCGTGGTTCAAATCCCGCCCCCGCTATTATTTTATTAGATTAATCTTTTCTTTTTTTGTCCAGAAAATTTATATAGGCAGGTTAATTTTAACATCCATGGAAAAAAAGGCAGGCAGGATAAAAAGTAAAATAAAAGACACTCAAAAAGAACTAAAGGAAGAGGCATTTCTTAATATTCCAAATTCAATAACATTATTAAGATTGGTTCTGATATTTGTTTTTATTTATATGTTATTCAACAATTTTTCAGCACTTCCTCTTACAATTATTTTTGGATTTGCTGCAATAACTGATTGGTTTGACGGGTTTTTTGCAAGGAAATTACAGCAGACAACCAAAATAGGCGCAAGAATGGACCAAGTTATTGACCGAGTTTTTACAATTTTAATAGTGATGGCTCTTGTTATGTTTGCAGTAATTAATCAAACATCTCATGGTATAATATTGTCTTTGTTCTTAATAAGCTCAAGAGAGATTATCGGGCTTCCTGGTTTTTTAATTGTATTGATTAGAGGAAAAGACCCATATAAAGTAAGATATATCGGAAAAGTCACTACATTTATCCAAAGCATTGCCCTTGGATTGATAATCTTGGGGGTTAGTTGGGCAATCTACCCTGTTGTTATCACCTGCATTTTCGGGATTGTTGCCGGCTTTGATTATCTAAGGTATTCATTGAGCTGAAAGTAATACAAACCAAATCGCCATTCTAGAGAAATTATGTCGAGCCATAAGCTTTAAAATCTCTTAGTTTATTCTATATTCATGCCCAGTTCGCTCAGTGGTAGAGCACAGGTTTGCTAACTACAGTTTCTTTTAGAAAAAGAAACTCTAGGAAGGTAGAAAACTATCTTTGGTGAAAAACCTGGCCCCTCGGGGCCCGCAGGTTCGATTCCTGCACTGGGCGTTTTCTTTATGGGTATATTACATCTCCGATATTCCGAACCGTTTAAATATCACATATAAGTCTGAAATATATGAATAAACGAGGTCAAGAAGTAGACATTGAAGCAATACTGAAATTGGCTCTTATAGCTATAATTGTCTTGCCCTTATTAGGAGTTATATTTGCGGAAATGGGATCATTATTTCCTCATGCTCCTGCATGTGACTATACTCCCTATCAATCGAATATCTCTACTTGTTATAATATAGTCAACAACTTAACATCTCAGTTAAACCAAACACCCGTAAAATATATTCAGAATATAACTTATGTTCCTGTAGAAAAACCTGGTCCATAGAGATACTCCTACTTCGACAGTTATATTGATTCTCTCCCTTGCTTTCTCAATCCTTGTAACGATTAAACTCTTTAAAGTAACGATTAAACTTCCTAAGGAGTTAGAAGATGAATTAAAGAAAATAGAAAAATGGATCAGGGCGTTCAAATGGATGTCTTTAGTATTAAGTATTCTTATATTTCTTAAATTGGCTTATACAAGATGCTCAGATTATATCAAAATTTTAGAAACCAATGGATTAATTACAAAAACCAAAGAAGGAAAGAATGTTAGAGTGTCTAGTAATGTGAAAATTAGCAAAAATGGGATTGAATTTTAGATTTTGATAAGGGCGCAAGGTAGGTTTACAAAGACTTTTAAAAAGGGATATCTTGGAGTTCACATGGTACTTAATGAAGCAGATACAAGGATAAAACTAATTGATCCAGTTTTAGAAAGGGTTGGCTGGAAAGTTAAAGGAAGTTATGTTAAAGAAGAAGTTAATCCTGTTAAATCAAAATTTCAATTAAGAGAATATATTGGTCGTGAAGCTGGAATTGAACGTGGAGTAGATCGTTTTATTGACTACTTACTTTTAGATGAAGATAGAAGTCCTATTGCAATAATAGAATCAAAGAAAACTTCTGTTAGTGTTGAGAAAGGAGATATACAAGCAAGAACCTACAGAGATGATATTGAAAAACAAATTAAAATAAAAATTCCTATTTTCTTGACTAATGGTGACAAATGGTATTATGTAGATGATTTGGATAGAAGAAGACAAGTAAAACTTCCATTTTCTCAGAAAGATTTGCATAGAATTGTAAGCTTAATGCAAAAAAGAAAAAATCCTGCTACAATAAAAATAAATTCAAAAATAGTTGATAGAAGAAGAGGAGTTGAAGCTGTAAAAGGAGTATTAGAACACTTTTCTAAAGGTTATAGGGAAGCATTAATCAATATGGCAACTGGAACTGGTAAAACAAGAGTTGCAATGGCAATTATTGAAGCACTCAGAAAAGCAGAGTATGTTCAAAAAGTATTATTTGTAACAGATAGAATTTCTTTAGGAAATCAAGCTAAGGAAAAAGGTTTCAAGGAATTTTTTCCAGATGACCCAGTTTGTGAATTAAACGAAGAAGGCTATTCCGGTACTGCGAGACTTTATGTGTCTACTATTCAAACCTTAATGTCTCCTCAAAAACCAAGAGGAAAATTCTACGAAAAGTTTGGAACAGGTGCATTTGATTTAATTATCTTTGATGAAGCTCATAGATCTTATTATGACAAAAATAATGATATTTTCAAATATTTTGATGCTCTGAAGATTGGACTAACTGCAACACCATCATCAGTAGAAACAAGAGATACCTTCGAGCTCTTTAACTGTGAAGGGCGGGAACCAACAATTAAGTATGATTACGATTCTGCTGTAAATGATAAGGTTTTAGTTCCTTATGTTTCAGATATTATTGAAACTAAAATTTTATCATTGGGGATTGAAGGGAAAAAATTAAGTAAAGAATTACAACAAAAATTAAAAGAACAAGAAGAAGAACCAGAATTATTTCAAACACCAGGTTCTAAATTTGAAAGATTTTTTACAGATGAAAAAACAAACGAACTAATAATTAGAGAATTTGTTGAAAGATGCTATAAATCTGATGACGATCGCCCTTGTAAGAGTATATTTTTCTGTGCAAGTGTAAAACATGCAGAAGCATTAGAATTACTTTTTCAAAAACTCTATCCAACTTTAGCTAAGGATGTAAAAGTGATTACCTCAGATAAATCTCGTTATATGGATGAAGTAAAAAGATTTGAGAAGAGAGATAGCCCGAGAATTGCTTTGTCAGTTGGAGTTTTAGATACAGGTATCGATATTCCCGAGATAATGAATTTAGTTTTTGTTAAGCCAGTCATTTCTCCTATTAGGTTTTGGCAAATGCTTGGAAGGGGAACAAGAAGTATTTCTGCTTGCAAATATAAAGAATGGCTTCCAACTAACAAAGACGGACAACATACAAAAGAAGACTTCTTAATACTTGATTTCAAATTTGGAGAATGGTCAAATGTATTAATGCACAAACTAAATGCTTCAAAACAAAAATCTTCT
>Ga0180732_1001125_pt1 | contig 17691 bp, 15 predicted proteins | sample KR11_01MetaG_FD_148674 | JGI IMG/M metagenome (GOLD analysis project Ga0180732, IMG submission 148674) | Groundwater microbial communities from the Olkiluoto Island deep subsurface site, Finland - KR11_0.1 MetaG | ecosystem: Environmental > Aquatic > Deep subsurface > Groundwater | place...
ATGAGTTTGCAATTTTGACAAATATTATTCATGAGGAGTGGAGCGATTTGTCTGTAAAAAATCATAAAAATTTGAAAGGCTTGAAAACACAAAATCTACGCGACCACATGAGCGAAGAAGAATTGATTTTTACTGCCTTAGCGGAGCTTTCTACCCGTAGAATTGCGCAGACTGATAAAACTCACGGGTTAGAAGAGAATAAAATTCCCGCCAAAAAAGGCGGAAAAATCGCAAAAGACGCGAGAATAGCTTTGGAGAAAAAAATCGGTAAAAGTATAATTACCGGCGAGAATTTTTTGCCAAAATCAAAAAATAAAAAACAGTTATCATAAAGAATATCCATTTATCCCTCATTTATTGTATAATTCATCCTAGAGCAAGTTAATTAAAATTTAGATCGATATTCATATGGACAGAACGGAAGCACAAACAAGGCGAGAAATAATTGATAAAAATCTCCGAAAAGCCGGGTGGGAAGCTAGCGACCCTTCCCAAGTTTCACTTGAATTTAATATTTACCTTGGTGATTCAGGTGTAGAAGAAGAATTCAAAACTGAGTATACAGACCATCAATTCGTAGATTATTTACTCCTCGGTAAAGACGGTAAACCACTCGCAGTTGTTGAAGCAAAGCGAACCTCAAAGGATGCACGGGTAGGCAAAGAGCAATCATTGCAATACGCCAAAAATATTGAGAATAAGCTTGTAATAGATAGGCCATTTGTTTTTTATACCAACGGTTATGAAGCCTTCTTTTGGGATACTGAAAATTACCCTCCAAGAAAGATTTATGGTTTTCCCACAAGGGATGACCTAGAAAGACTTAGATTTCTGCGTAAAGAAAGATCTCCTTTGTCTGTAGAGTTAATTAGCAAAGATATTGCCGCAAGGCCTTACCAGATTCAAGCAATAAGAACTGTACTTGAAGGTGTTGAAAATAATAAAAGAAAGTTTTTGTTAGTGATGGCTACGGGAACAGGTAAAACAAGAATGTGTGTAAGTTTAATAGATGTACTTACAAGAGCAAAATGGGGACAGCGTGTGCTTTTCCTTGTAGATAGAATAGCGCTTGGCGAGCAAGCCTACGAAGCTTTTAAGGATTTTTTACCGAATGCACCCATTTGGCCGGAGCGAGGAGAAAAAGAATTCTCTTTTGATAGGAGAATATATGTAAGCACTTATCCAACGATGATGAATATTATTGAGAATGAAGATAAATATATTTCTCCGTTCTTTTTTGATGTTATTGTCGCAGATGAAAGCCATAGATCAATTTATAACGTATATAAAAACATATTAAATTATTTTGACGCTTTTCAAGTTGGCTTAACGGCTACCCCAACAAATAAAATTGAACACGATACTTTTGAACTATTCGAAAGTAAATCTGGTGATCCAACTTTTGCTTATTCCTACGAAGAGGCTACTCAACATATTCCACCCTACCTGAATGATTTCGAAGTGCTTGATGTTCAATCAAAATTCCAATTAGAAGGGATAAAAGCAGATAATCTTCCATACGAAATCCAAGGTAAATTAATCGAAGAAGGAAAAGAGCTTGATGATATTAATTTTGAAGGTACTGACTTGGAGCATAAAGTTACAAATTCTGGAACAAATAAAGTTATAGTCCAGGAATTTATGGAGGAATCTATAAAAGACGGTAACGGTGTGCTCCCTGGTAAAAGTATATTCTTCGCAGTATCTAAAAATCATGCCAGAAGATTGGAAGAAATTTTTGATGCACTTTACCCCGAACATAAAGGCAGCCTTGCAAAAGTAATAGTATCGGAAGATTCACGTTCTTACGGAAAAGGGGGATTACTTGATCAATTTAAAAATCAAGATTTTCCTCGTATCGCTATAAGCGTGGATATGCTTGATACAGGTATAGATATTAGAGAAGTTGTAAATCTTGTATTTGCCAAACCGGTCTATTCTTATACTAAGTTTTGGCAAATGATAGGTCGGGGAACTAGGGTATTAGAAGAAAATCCCGCAAAAAGAAAAGAGTGGTGCACTCAAAAAGACAAATTTCTAATAATTGACTGTTGGAGTAACTTTCAATATTTCAAAATGAATCCGAAGGGACGAGAGCCGGGCAGTCAAACCCCTTTACCTGTTCGTCTTTTTCACGCAAGGTTAAATAAATTAGAAGCCTCATTGAAAACAAATCGAAACGAGATTGTTGAAAGAGTTATAAATGACATTAGAGCTGATATTAATTCCCTGCCGGAAAATAATGTAGTCGTCCTCGAAAATAAAGCCGTATTGGAAAGAGCAAATGATGACAATTTTTGGAATGGTATCACAGATGAAAAACTAGATTTTCTAAGAAAAACAATTGCGCCAATTTTGAGAGCCAGACATGGAATGGATTTCAAAGCAATGCGTTTTGAAATTGATATTACTGATCTCTCAACCTCGCATATTTTAGCCAATAATGAGGTGCAAAATATCTTAAGAGAAAGCATTATTGGACAAGTAAATGAACTCCCTCTTACAATCAACTTGGTACACAAGGAAAAAGACTTAATCGAGGAAATCCAGAAAGACGAATATTGGTCGAGTATTGAAGAAGATAAACTTTATGAAGCAATTAAAAGATTGGCACCGTTAATGAGATTTCGAGATCCTGTCAAAAATGAAATTGAGAAACTAAATCTTGAAGATTTGGTTACAAAAAAAGAGTGGGTGGAATTTGGTCGGGAACACGAAAGGATGACAACTTTTGCATATAGGGCACGGGTGGAAAAATTAATTAATGAGCTAAAAGAAAAAAATACGGTTCTGCAAAAACTATTAAATGGAGAACAAATAACAAAAAATGAAACGATAGAATTAGAAAATCTATTACAAGAACAAAACCCGAATATAACCGTTGATTTATTGCAAAAAGTATATGACAACCAATCGGCTACATTTATTCAGTTTATCAGACATATTTTAGGTCTTGAAAGACTTTCTACATGGCCTGAAGAAGTAACGCTCAAATTTGACCGTTTCATTGCCGAACATAGCGACTATTATACTTCAAGGCAAATTCAATTTTTACAAATGTTAAAAACCACGATCCTGCAAAAGAGAGATATAGAAAAGAGCGATTTAGTGGAACTGCCATTTACAAGACTTCATTCGCAAGGAATTAGAGGTTTGTTTAACAATGCTGAGATTGCCGAAATATATTCATTCTCACAACAATTTAATCAAGCATAAAACAATATGTTATCAAATACTATTAAATCAGAAATAAATAATCTCTGGGATAAATTTTGGTCTGGCGGGATTGCTAATCCTCTAACCGCCATTGAGCAAATCTCTTATTTACTCTTCATGAAAAGGATTGATGAACTGGATTTAAAACGGAAAGCGGATGCGGAGACCGGATTTTCAAAACAAAAATATATTTCTATTTTTGGAGGAACTGATAAGGACGGGGAGGATAACCAAAAGAAAAGATGGAGTTATTTCAAACAGCTTGAAGGCGGGGAAATGCTGACGCATGTTCAAGCGAAAGTATTTCCTTTTATTAAAACATTAAAAAATGGTAACAGCGCCTTTACGGAGCATATGAAGGATGCCGTATTCATGATTCCCAAAGCGTCACTTTTGGTTGAAGCGGTGAATATTATTGATAATATTTATAACGAAATCGAAAGAGAACAAAAGGAAGGACAGTCATTCCAGGATACCCAGGGAGATGTTTATGAATATTTACTTTCAGAGATAGCCCAATCCGGCAAAAATGGGCAATTTAGAACGCCTAGACATATCATACAAATGATTGCCGCATTGGTAGATCCAAAGCTTGGAGAAGAAATATGCGACCCTGCTTGCGGTACGGGAGGTTTCTTGCTGGGAGCATATCAACACATCCTTACACAGCATACAAGCGAAAATTACCTCGTAAAAGAGGACAACGGAACAGTATGGGGCACAATTAGCGATAAGCTATCTGACAAAAGACAATGGCAATTTTTAAGAGAAAAAGCGTTTTACGGATTTGATTTTGATACGACGATGGTAAGAATCGGATTGATGAATTTAATGCTTCATGGCATAGATCACCCGAATATTGACTACAAAGATACGCTTTCCAAAAAGTATAACGAAAATAATAGATTTGATGTAGTGATGGCCAACCCGCCTTTTAAAGGAAGTATTGATAAGAGCGATATTAACGAAGATTTATCTATCAACACAACCAAGACAGAGCTTTTGTTTGTAAATAGAATTTATAACATGCTCCGGCTTGGGGGAAGAGCCGGCGTAATTGTGCCGGATGGAGTTCTTTTTGGCTCTTCTAATGCCCATAAAGCACTTAGAAAGTTGTTAATTGAGCAATGTGAGCTACAAGGCGTTATTTCCATGCCGTCGGGGGTATTCAAGCCTTATGCGGGAGTAAGCACAGCAGTTCTAATTTTTGTTAAAGGAGGCACGACTGAAAACGTCTGGTTTTATGACATGGAAGCAGATGGATATTCTCTTGATGACAAAAGAACAAAAACTGTAGACAACGACATACCTGATATTATAAGCAAATGGAAAAGCAGAAATCCGCAAATTGATATAGACAAAAAACAAAAAGCATTTTTTGTAAATCGTAAAGAGATTGAAGAAAATAATTATGATTTGAGTATTAATAGATACAAAGATGCAGACTATAAAGAAGTTGAATATGAAGACCCAGCGAAGATTTTAGAAAAAATTGAGAACCTAGAAAATGAAATATCAAATGGGCTTTTTAATTTAAGAAATCAATATAAATGAAAAGTGTAAAACTGAAAGATGTTGCAATAATCACAACCGGAAAAACACCTAGTAAATTAACTGACATTTATTATTCAGGCGGAACAATACCTTTTGTAAAACCCCCAAATTTAATTGGCTCTCATGAGATAGTAAAAACCGAGGAGTATATAACAGAAAACGGAGTCAATAAAGCAAATTTAATTGCTAAACATTCAATCATGGTTTCATGTATTGGTTCGTTAGGTAAAGTTGGTATTGCTGGAACAGATTTAGTTACCAATCAACAAATTAATTCTATAACTTTTAATAGCGATCTAGTTGAGTATAAATATGGATATTACTATTCACTAACTTTAACCAAAAAGCTCAAACAGATTGCAAATAGCGCAGTGGTGCCAATTGTTAATAAAACAAATTTCTCAAATCTAGATTTTGTGCCTCGCCCGCTCGAGGAACAAAAACAAATCGTAAAAATTCTCGATCAAGCCGATGCTCTTCGTCAAAAACGCAAACAAGCAATAGTTTTACTAGATGAATATTTAAAATCAACTTTTTTAGAAATGTTTGGTGATCCTATTGCCAATCCTAATGGTTTTAATAATTTAAAATTATCTCAATTTTATATTAACGACAAAGATGGAACAAAATGCGGGCCATTTGGTAGTGCGTTAAAAAAAGAGGAATATGTAAGTACTGGCATTTCAGTATGGGCAATGGATAATATCCAAGGAATGGATTTTGTGCCCGATAATTGTCTTTATATATCAAAGGAAAAATTTGAAGAACTTAAAAAATACCAAGTAGTAAATGGCGACATTATAATCTCAAGGGCTGGAACAGTAGGGAAAATGGCGATTATTAGAAACCAAGAAAATCCGTCTATTATTAGTACAAATTTAATTAAACTTTCACTCGATGTGAATAAATTACTTCCCATATATTTTATTAGTTTAATGAATTACTGTAAAGGAAGAGTAGGAAGACTTAAGACTGGAGGAGATGGATCATTCACACATATGAATACGGGAATTTTAGATAACCTAACTTTTCCAGTACCCCCGATAAATTTACAAAATAAATTTGCAGAAATTGTTCAAAAAACTGAAATACTTAAACATAAAATGATTAATCAATCGAATGAATTAGAAAATCAATTTCAAGCGCTAATGCAAAAATCATTCTCCCTTAGTTAAATATGCTGGAAGTAAATAAACAAAGAATTCATATTAAAAAATTAGGTCTTAAGAATTACAAGAAGTTTCAAAATGTGTCAGTAGAATTTAGTCAGGGCTTAAATGTTCTGGTTGGTCAAAACAACGCAGGCAAAACCTCAATACAACAGGATAGTAAAAGAGTTTCATGAAGAGTATAATAAATCTCATTAAGGTGGACGGATATGATAGGGAAAAATATAAATGGATATAAGATTGAGAAGTTTATAGGAAAAGGACAATTTGGCGAGGTTTATAAAGCCACCAAAAATAATAATGTCTTCGCGATAAAATTCATCCGCAAAGAGTTCATCTATGACGATATTAACGAGGCGAGATTTATTAGAGAAGTGTCCGCCTTAAAAAAAGTGAATAGTAAATATGCGGTAGCATTGGTAGGGGATGGAGAATATATAGAAAATAATACCTCATACAGGATGATTATAATGGAATTCGTAGAGGGAGAAACTCTTCGCGAGATAAGGAATAAAGATCCCAAAGCATGGAAAGATGAAAATGCAATAGGATTGACAATAGAGATTTTGAAGGGATTGCAGGATATTCATAAGGCGGGAATAATACATCGCGACCTTAAACCTGAAAACATTAAGATAACTAAGAGCGGAGTAATTAAAATTTTGGATTATGGTTTGTCTAAAATAATTGACTACTCATCAATTACTCAAACAGGTCAACCTATTGGAACCTATTTTTATATGTCTCCGGAACAAGCCAAAGGTGAAAAACCTCTTAAAGATGGAAGTGATTATTATTCAGTTGGCGTTATTTTATATGAATTACTTACTGGAAAGATTCTTTTTTATCCTTCTACTCCTGCGCAAATAATTCATAAAACCATAAGCGTTAAGCCTCCGTATCCTACTTCAATCAATCCAGAAATACCTAACCATATTGAAAATGTCGTATTAAAGCTTTTAAGTAAAGAGGTTTATCAAAGATACAGTTCAATTTCCGATATTATTAAAGCATTAGAGGAAAAGCAAAAGGAATCAATTCCTGAAAAAGCTGATAAGGTTAAGTTTTATTTAAGGACAATACAAAACGATACATCAATCTTGGAAGATTTTTTGAAAGGAGAAACTATTGATGGCGTAGATTTTCCGATAAATCTACACGCCCAATATAAGAAAATTCTTTCCTTAATTAGAGGAAAAGGAAATAGCATAGATTTCATTGCCGACCCAAGTACCAACAGATTAGCATATACAAATTTTAGAAAGACGAAGGGATTAAAAGAGCTTCCCTACGCTCCCGATGGGTATGATGCTCTAACTGCCGAAGATTTTGAAGATGAAAGATACCTTAAGGAGTTTGTGGGCAAGGTTATAGAACTTCAGGTCGAAAACGGGTGCAATATCTTAACCGCTCCATTCTTTTATTTTGATAATACAAGCGATGATTGGTTTCAAATAAATCTTAAATTATTAAGAGAGGGTATTGATTATGTAAGGAAAAAATCCCCTCAATATAAAGTTTCCGGTGCTATTTGCACTCAAGCTGAATTATTATGCAGAGCTAAGGAGAGAAAAATTATAATCGAAGACTATGGAAATTGTGGAATGGATTATCTCCAATTTTTTATTGACAAAATATCAGAGAGTGTTGGAGATGCTCAACTATATAATTTTATTCTTACTGCAAAAGAAATTAAAAACTATGGAAAAACAAAAATTATCGCAAATAGAGTTCCCGTCGTCGCCTTAGGCTTGCTGACAATAGGATTTGATGCAATAAGCTCAGGATTAGGTATACTAGATAATTTTACGAAGAGCTTAATAGTAAAAGAAGAAGATAATATCAGGATGCCCACGAAGTACTATTTTAGAGATTTACTTCTTGCTGTTCCGTTTGGTGGGAATAGCCGTTTGTATCAGGATATAATTGCAGAAGAAGATAGCTTACAAAAGGAGTTTCCAGAATTAAATTTAAAATTAAAATGTGAATGCGAAGGATGTAGTCATGTAACTTTTTCTGAAAATTTTTCCAAACCAAGATTGCATTTTTTACATGCTATGAAAGAAGACATTCAAGAGATAAACACCATAAATCCTTCAAAAAGCAAAGATTATATTATTGCAAGAATGGATAAGGCATATAAGCTCCAACAAAAACTAACAAACAAGGGTATTAAATTGAACTCACCTTCTTATTTAAATCTTTGGAAAGAGATCGTTCTAAAATTTTAAGGATGTAGTTTGATGAAGAAAAAGCTCTTTTGCAAACAAACCCATTACATCTTCGTAGAAAGATAATACATTATTTTTAATGGGTTTTCTTTTAATCCAAATGCGTCCTGTTTTATTGTTAAATAAAATCAGTCCAATTCCAAATTTTTCAAGATAAGAACAATCAATATTTTTCTCGTAGCTTGACAAAATAGCAAGATAACATTCATCTGTAAAGCTTTTGTATCTCCTGGCTTGTAGAATACCCTGGCGCCAGTCTTTTAACTTAACCTCAATAGCCACGAGTCTTTTTATAGGATTATCAAACTTGAGCTTATTCTTAAAATATACATTGCTTTCTTTGTAAATATACTTATTGCTTAAAAGACTACTTATTATTTTTTGACTTAAAAATCTACTTGTTCCTGAAGATCTGGTAATATCATCAATCGTGAACGGGGTATTATCGGATAAGCTAAGATAGCTTTTCAAGGCATAATAGTTATTTATTGGAACTCGGTTGAGAATGTTATTTTTCGTAAAAAAATTTCTGGCAAAAACTAAATCAGCAATTCCATACCCACCCGCAAATTCTCTTACCACAGAATCTGTCTTAAATTGGTGTTTTAATACGCTTACTAATTCACTTACTAGCTCTGCTTCAGTTTGGATATTCATAGCTTAAATATTATGTAAGTATATAAAATATTTATATGGTAAAAATATAAATACCCTATTTACATTATGATGTAAATGGTTCCAAAAAATCAATACCGGCAATCGGGAGATCGGTGAAGTATTGATTTTCTATTATGTATTATGCCCGATAACTTTTTTGCAAAATCAGAATATATGATGCTACTCAAGCAATGAGTACGACATTCCACGTGAGCCATGCATTGGGAGAGCATAAGGGATCGCCCATTGTTTGCGTTTGACGGGATTGCTTCGTCGCTCACTATTTTGATACTCCTCGCAATGACAGATATTTTTACAGAAAAACAGATTTATTTGCTCATCGTAAATGTGATAAGATTATTCTCGGATTGTGATGAGTTTCATATAATTCCTACCAGCTATGAAAAAAGATAATCAAATTGTTATGCAAAATAGATTCACTGAATTTTTACTTTACACTACTCCAAACGGGAAAGTAAAAGTAGAGGTATTTTTACGCAATGAAAATATATGGCTCACGCAGGCAAAAATTGCGGAACTTTTTGGCGTGGATAGAAGTGTTGTGACGAAACATCTTCAAAACATTTTTAAAGAAGGTGAATTAAACAAGAATGCAACTTGTGCAAAAATTGCACAAGTTCAAATAGAAGGACAAAGACAGGTGACAAGAGATGTTGAATTTTATAATCTTGATGCAATTCTTTCCGTTGGGTATCGAGTAAATAGCAGGCAAGCAACGCTTTTTCGCATCTGGGCGACACAAAGACTCAAGGAATATATCATCAAAGGCTTCGCCCTCAATGATGATCGCTTCAAATCAGGAAAATCCATGAATTATTTTAGCGAGCTTCAATTAAACTGATTTTTATAAAATGCTTTTTATCCACGGAAAACCTTCCCGTTGCGCGGAAGTGGTAACCACGATGAATTGCGCTTTTTCCTGGAACTCCTTTATGTTTTGCGCGCTCGTATAGGTCATCGCGCTTCGCAGTCCACCCATCAATTCCTCAATAATCCTGCTCACTGGTCCTCGCGGGTCAACCTCGACACTTATCCCCTCGGCAGCCCTGAATTCATTTGTGGCGATATTATTATCTTGCATATATTCCAAAGACGCTTGTCCGCGTGCAAGTTTCTTACCGTTCATTGTATATTCTCCGGGCGTCTCGTCCGTTCCTGCAAATAGGCTGCCTATCATCACAACACTTGCGCCTGCCGCAATTGCTTTCGCGACGTCCCCGGCTTGTTTTATTCCGCCATCTGCGATTACCGGCAGTCCCGCTTCGACAACTTCAAAAACAGCTGACAATTGCGGAAATCCTGTTCCCGCGACTATTCTTGTCTTGCAAAGTCCGCCCGGTCCCACGCCAACCTTGGCAATGTCAATATCGTGTTCTTTATATGAGAGCGCTTCCGTATAAGTAACGATATTACCCACAACAACAGTAAGTCCGAGTTTGTTTTTAACCTTCTGCGCCAGTTCCTGTGCCGGAATACTCCCTCCGTGTGCTACATCAACGACCACTAATTGCGCGCCTTTTTTCTTCAATTCTACTGCTTCATCATAACCATTCTTCAAGCTGATAGCATACATGCATGGGATATTTTCAGTAGACAATCTTTTACAAATTTTTTTTCTTTCCTCCAGATCGCCTCTCGGAAGCGTCCCCATTGCTCCAAGCCTTGCCAGCTCCCGTATCATTCGTTCTCCGGTTATAGTATCCATCGGCGCGGAAATAATTGGTTTGGTCAAAGTATATGGCCCAAGCCTTACCGAGGTATCAACAACAGTTCTGGAAGCTATAGGAGAGTTTTGCGGCACTACATACACGTCATCATACGCCAAGGAACTTGGATAAATATTTGAAATATTCGGCCAAGTTTCAGTTTTCCCTAAATATTTATAAAATACCTTCGACATTAATCAATACCATTATATACCACTCCGCTTTAAATTTGCAAATAATAATTGGTATATACCTCCGTAGCTTTAGCGAAGGAGGGTTAGGTATTATACTTTCGCATTTTTAAAGCAGAGGGGTATATTAAATCCCCTCACGTCGTGTAAAGTATTAAAATGACTTGACAAATGTCATGACTTTATGTAAAGTGATAGTTGCATATGTTTTATAAGCGCAAAATCTATCCCGAACTCTTATCACACGCTCAACTTCCTGCAGTAACGGTGCTTACAGGTATGAGAAGAACTGGCAAAACAACCTTGATTCTACAAATATTGGCAGATATTCAGAATAAAAACTATCTTTATTTGGATCTTCAACGCCCTGACAACCGTGAACTTTTTGAACAAAAGAACTATGAAACAATCCGCGACTCATTTATCGCCCGGGGATTATCATTAGATAAACCAATGATAATAGCCTTGGATGAAATACAACTGGCACCAGACAGTCCCGGCGCGATTAAATATCTATCAGATCATCACAAGATTAAATTTATTGTGACCGGATCAAGCTCGTACTATCTAAAAAATTTATTCTCAGAATCATTATCAGGAAGAAAAAAGATTTTTGAGTTGCATCCGCTGGATTTTGGAGAGTTTCTGACATTTAAAGAAATTCCTTTTTCTAAGGACAACTGGAAGGAAAAGGAATTTAACGATTTAGAATACAGCCGTCTCTCGTCTTACTATGAGGAATTCGTCCGTTTTGGAGGGTTTCCTCAAGTGGTACTAGCTCCGGCAGAAGATCAAAAGCATGATATTCTTTTGGATATTATGTCCTCTTATGTAAATATTGATATTCGGACACTTGCTGATTTTTCAGATGAGCGCAATTTATATTCCCTTGCCAAACTTCTGGCGGGACGGATTGGCAGCAGAGTCGAATACACAAAATTATCCAGTCTCACAGGTTTATCGCGCCCAACAGTAACTAATTATGTTTCTTTTTTTGAAAAGACCTACCTCATACACACTGTCCCTGTGTATACCAAGAATATCGACCGTGAAATCGTAAAATCCCGCAAGCTTTACTTTTGTGATACAGGGCTTGCCAATACTCTGGCAGATCTTTCAAGCGGAGCGCAGTTTGAAAATACGCTTTTCAATCAACTTGCGCGCCTTGGTCATGTCCAATATTTTGCTCTTAAAACCGGACACGAGATTGATTTTATTTTGGATAGCAATCTTGCGATTGAAGCCAAAGAAACTCCAATAGAAGGGGATTTACCTCGCCTGGATCAGATAGCAAATAATGCCGGAATAGCCGATTTTAAATTGGTGGGAAGACATAAATCTCCAAAATTTACAAATTATGCATGGGCAGGATCTCTTTATTAAAAATTTACCCTTCCAAACTGAACTCTATAAGCGCTTTCCTGATTATTTCATCAGCTATTGAGAACCCTTTTTTATAAATAATCTCTTCGGAATAATCAATGTCTTCAAAATACGCGAGTTGAGTCCTGAAAATTTTCTCATTAAATTCGTTGCCGAAAATTTCCACTCCCTTTATCGTTATCTCTGAAACAGTGCGACTTCCTTTCAGGATGAAATACAGATCAACATAATCTTTCCATTTGGCGCGCCGTCCCAACGCGAACGCTTTCATAGCTGCAAGCGTAAGAATGTCGGGTAGTTTTATGATATCATCGAGCGATTCTGAAAAATTAATTTTATAGGGAAATTGAAAAAAGGTGAACTTAACCCCGCCGATTAAAAATGTGTACTCGCCTTTTTTATTGACCAAAACAGCATCAATAGCGACCTTCTCGGTAATTTTTGCCCTTATTGAATAATTATTAAACCCATTAAAGCTGAATAAATCAAAATCAAGTGACTCCCGATGTCCGAGATGAAGAGCGATGGCGGTGCCTCCAACCAACCCGAATTTTTTTGAGAATAATTTAACGGTTGGAAGGAGATTTGATTGAATTTCCGTCAGAATTTCTCTATGCATATTTTTTGAAATATAATTCAAAATAATTTTTTACCTCAGGACGATAATTGATCCTTGGACGATTTGTTTGCTTATGGAAAATTTTTGCGGTATCTTGCATGCCTAAAAGAGAGATAAGTTCTCGCACATCATTCATATCTCCATAATTCAAAATAGCCTCAACCACAGCTTCTTTTGAGAGGCCGTCATAATTTTTTGTTGACCAAAACAAATACTTTCTTTTCTTTACAAAATCACTTATTAGCACACTTTAATTATAGCATATTTTGGAGCAAGCAAAATCATTCCCGATAAAAAATTAATTGACAATCAAAGGAAATAAAAGTATATTAGTTCTAGGGATTAAAAATATGCCAATGTCACAGGATGATATAATAAAATATAAAAACCTTTATCTTCAAGCGGCCAGGAATTATCTGCAAAACATGCAATTAAATATATCCTTCTTACTGAAAGAAGAACAGTCTGAAGCAGCGATAAAACAAGTTCACATTGACGCGCATTCACTGAAAAGCCAAGGTCAAATTATGGGATACAAGAATATTGCAGGAGTTTCTGAAATAATAGAAAATTTATTTAATAAGACTGGCAATGAAAAAATCAATATCAACAAAGATATCTTGATCCAAATTCAAGCCGACCTTTGCAGGTTGCAGGATTCATTTACAGAGATAGAGAAGAATGGAAAAGAGCTGGATCTTACAGAAATAATCGCAAAATTAGAAAAAGTAAGAAATTGAGAGTTATTTTTCATTTCTCAATTTCTTACCCGCCAAAGATCGCACCATGAGCCGTGCACGAATAGTGCAGAAAGGTGAATGGTAAGATATGGCGGGTCATTTCCCAACTCAAATTATGCGAATCCTACTGGTTGAAGATGATAAATTTTTTCGGGAGTTTTACGCCTTCAAGCTAAAAGAAAAAAATCTGGAAGTCGGACAAGCAGGAGACGGGGAGGAAGCGCTGAAAATAATTCCGGAGTTCAAACCTGACATTATACTTCTCGACCTCATCATGCCCAAAAAAGATGGTTTCGAATTATTGCAGGACCTCAGCAGTGATAATATCTTAAGTCAAATACCCGTACTTGTATTCTCAACGCTGGGTCAGCAAAAAGATATAGACAGGGCGATACAGCTGGGAGCCAAAGGATATGTGAATAAAAGTTTTTTCGACTTTGACAATTTGCTCAAAGAAATTCTACAATTAGTAAAGAAGTGACGCGAAGCGTCATCCTGAGCGAAGCCCTGAGCTTGTCGAAGGGCGAAGTCGAAGGATCTCAAGTGTCCCTTCTCTGCCCATGTTAATAACAGACGAACAGCTAAAGTCATTACTCCTGAAAGTAAAATTACTGGATGAAAAAATACTCAACGCCACAGAAGAGTATGCCAAAAACTCCAACATAGGATTAGGTGAAGCACTGATAGAAAAAGACATGGTTACAGATGAGAATTTAGGCATGCTCATAGCGGATTCCGTCAAAATGCCTTTTATTGTGCTGAGTAAGATCACGATTCCCGATGAAGTTTTACGTGTTATTCCTGAAAAAATCGCACGGAAAAGAAAAGCAATTCCATTTTTTAGGGATAAAGACGGAGTGAGAGTGGCAATGACCAACCCATTCGACAATTTGATACTCGAAATGATCTCCCGCAAAACAGGATCAACGGCTTTTCCTTACTTTGCGACTGAAAGAGATATTTACAACAAGCTATGGATGTATCGCAGGGATCTGCAGGACACATTTGATGCGCTTTTGGTTCCGTCTGCGTCAGCAGCTCCTGTTTCTAAAATTGCGGATCTGATTATTAATTACAGCTATCAGGATAGGGCATCGGATGTCCACATTGAGCCTCAGGAAAAAGAAACGCAGGTACGTTTTAGGATTGATGGTATTCTTCATGATGTCCTTGTTTTGCCCAAAAAATTACATGATCAAATAATAACCAGAATCAAAGTCCTGGCCAGTCTTCGTACTGACGAACATATGTCCCCGCAGGACGGCAAGATGAGAATATCCCTTGAGGAAGAAGAGCTTGATATTCGCGTATCGATACTTCCGATTGTCTACGGTGAAAAAATCGTGATGAGACTACTGGCTTCCCGCTTCAGGCAGTTCTCTCTCGTTGATTTGGGAATGCGCGAAATCGATATAAAGAAAGTAACGAACGGATTTAAAAAATCATTCGGAATGGTACTTTCAACAGGGCCTACCGGATCGGGAAAAACAACCTCTATCTATTCGATCCTGAAAATAATAAATTCGCGTGACAAAAATATTACAACAATTGAAGATCCTGTTGAATATCGTATGAAAGGTGTAAATCAAATCCAAACCAATCAGAAGGCCAATCTCACCTTTGCAAGCGGACTTCGTTCAATTCTTCGCCAGGATCCCAATATAATCTTTGTCGGAGAAATTCGTGACTCTGAAACAGCAGGCATCGCCGTGAATGCCGCTCTGACCGGCCATTTGGTACTCTCCACACTACATACCAACGATGCCGCGACTGCTCTTCCGCGTCTTACAGACATGGGCATTGAACCATTTTTGGTTGCTTCTACTGTAAATGTCATTGTGGCACAAAGATTGCTGAGAAAAGTTTGTGAAATGTGTAAAACATCTTATGATGTTACGATAGAGGAGCTATCGCAAAATTTACCCTCAGATGCAATCAAGAAGCATTTTAGTGGAAAAAAAGATGTACGGATATATAAAGGACAAGGGTGTCCTGTCTGCCGCAATACAGGTTATGCAGGAAGAATTGGGGTTTTTGAAGTGCTCGAGGTTACAAGCCGCCTTAAAAAATTAATAACCCAGAAAGCGGATGCTGATGTAATTCTCAAGCAATCAATACTGGAAGATAACATGACAACCATGCTTGATGATGGGTTAATTAAAGTATTGGAAGGACTCACTACAATTGAAGAGGTCCTGCGTGTAACCAAGATAGAAATATCATGAAAGAACAAAATATATCACTATCAACCAATGACAAGGTAGCAATAATCAGCAATATGCACACGATGCTCGCGGCGGGCATACCTATTCTGGAAGTTGTGGATTCATTATTGGAAGACGCGAAAGGGAATCAAAAGAAAATTTTACTGGCAATGAAAGATGATATTGGACAAGGACAACATATATACCACACGCTTTCGAGATTTCCAAGGGTATTTGATAAAGTCACAGTCAATATTATCAAGGCATCGGAAGAAGCAGGAACCTTGGACATAGCGCTTAAAGATATAAAAGATACCATAAGAAAAGATGCGGAGTTCAACGACAAAATTAGAGGCGCTATGATCTATCCGATGTTTATTTTAGTGGTATTTTTCTCTGTTTTGCTGGTTATTTTAATAGTTGTTGTGCCGAAAATTTCCACTGTTTTTAAACAATTAAATGTCCCCTTGCCTCTCCAGACACAGATTATGATCAATTTATCAGATATTATTATAAATAACCCATTACCTGTGGCGGCAGGCGCTATTTTATTTGTAATGATAATTATATACATATTCAAAAGGTACAAAAGGGAAGTGATTAATATATTTATTTCACTGCCTGTTATTAGTAAGCTTGCCGAGCAGATAGACTTAACTCGGTTTACAAGAAGCTTCGCCCTTCTCCTGAATGCCGGAATGACGATCACTGTAGCGCTCGCGCTCGTTGAAGACGTAGTGATAAAAAGTGCTACGCGAAAAGCAATTATTCATTGCGGGAAAATGGTAACAAGCGGTAAAAAATTTTCCGAAGGATTAAAAGATTACAAACAAATAATTCCCGGTATTATCATCAAAATTGTCGAAGCAGGAGAGAGAACAGGCTCCTTGGATAAATCCATGCAGGACGCGTCAGAATTTCTCGATTACCAGGTATCAAGTAATCTAAAAACAATTACCGCGCTCATAGAACCAATCATGCTTGTATTTGTTGGAATTCTTGTCGGAGCGATGATGGCAGCCATAATTGCGCCGATGTACGGCTTGATCAGTCAAGTAGGAGGCAAATGAATGAAAAAACATAACAGGGGCTATACACTTATCGAAGTAATCATAGTAATGAGTATATTCATTCTCCTTACGGGTTTGACAACAATTAGTCTTTTAAATGCCAAACATAAATCTTCTTTATCGGCATCCGTAGATACGTTTATTGCAGATCTGAAACAGCAACAACTGAAAGCCATGCTCGGCGACACCGAAGGAAGGATCTCGTCCGGTAACTACGGAATTTTTTTTGCCGGAGGCACATACACGCTTTTTCATGACGACTATTCTTCCACTGACTCGGCCAATTTTGATCTATCCCTCGGCGACAATATTGAATTTTCAAATATTACCTTCCCGGGATCACAAATAATATTTTTCCAAGGAAGCGGTGAAATAGGCAATTACACAGAAGGCTCAAATACGATTATCATAAAAGATATTCTGGACAACAACCAAAAAACACTCACAATCAACGAATACGGAGTTGTTACACAAGTAAATTAATAATTCATTATATGCTAAAGTTGTCATTCCGAGCGAATCCGCCTTGGGCGGAGAAGTCGAGGAATCTCATGCCACAATGCTGCTTAATGGAATGAGATCCCTCCATTCGCGGCGGCTCAGTCGGGATGACAATGTAAAAGATAAAATAAAAAATGAACAAATTATTTAAAGGCCAAATGCTTGTTGAGCTGCTACTGGTTATGGGTCTCGCGGCAATTATTTTTCCGGCACTACTTACAGGTTTTATCGCCTCCCGTGAGGGAAAGCCTCAGCAAAAACAAAGAATGCAGGCAATAACGATATTAAAAGAAACCGGGCAGGCGGCAACAAGCGTTCGTGATATGGACTGGTCGTTATTCGCTGCATTACCTATCGCTACACTTCTTCATCCTGAAATTTCCACCGGCAGATGGACACTCGTCCCCGGAGCTGAAACAATTAACGGCA
>Ga0180732_1001126_pt1 | contig 17690 bp, 31 predicted proteins | sample KR11_01MetaG_FD_148674 | JGI IMG/M metagenome (GOLD analysis project Ga0180732, IMG submission 148674) | Groundwater microbial communities from the Olkiluoto Island deep subsurface site, Finland - KR11_0.1 MetaG | ecosystem: Environmental > Aquatic > Deep subsurface > Groundwater | place...
TATCCCAGCCGTCAATTTCTGTGGCATATCGTCCAATTATTATCTCAGACTGATTAGTGCCAGCCCCCCAGTTTACCCATCCACCTATCGAATAATCACCCGATATGAAGTTTAGATCTACCGTATCAGCAGCCGCACCTTCCAGATATACCCCGTCTGCTGCGCCACCACCTATCGGAATCCACTCTAAATACGGACATCCATTTTCCAGATTCCCCCATGCAAATGCGCCACCACCGCCCGGATCAACCTGAGTCAGAGTATGGTGAGGCTTGGCTATGTCATGCGCCAAGATATCAGACCCTTCAAAAAACGGAAGGTCTAACAAGCACTCCATATTCTTAGATTTGATGTCATATCCGGCAGTTGGCATTTATTTACCTTTTTTTCTTATCCACAATAAAAATTTAGGGAATCGTAGTTTACTCTTTGTATCGTCTGGATAAAATTTAGTCACCCTTGCTGGTATACCACCTTTTCTAAGTGACCTTGCTTTGTTCATAGCATCGGTATTATTGTTATACCATGTACGAAATGTATATCGCTTACCGTTAAAGACCTTAGTATTCGGATGAGTTTTCACTATCATTCCCTCCTAAGCCAATCCAAACCTTTTCCTATCGGCCAAATAAATACTGTACCATTCATCGGCAGTCAGGGCCTTCTCAGCGACTATTATAGGCTTGTCCATCTTACCGTCAAATCCATTCCCCGGCGTGTTGTCGGCCCCAATATACATGATCTCAGCAGAGGCATCAGGATCGGTATGAGCCGCGCCTATAGCGGTCACATCAACCCCATTCACAAAGATTTTAGTATCTCCTAATCCTGTACCACCTCGGCTAAACCCGACTAAGGCCCACGTTCCTACCACAATCTTACCAGTCAATGAGGTGCTTACTTGAGATGCTGGCCCTGCCTGATAAGTCGTGAAGGTCAAAACATCCTCAACAAACTTGAAATCCCAGCCATCGTCTGTATTATTGCTACGGCTAAACAGGAAATACTCAGTCGCCGCAGCCATCAAATCAGCGTTTATCCAAATCCCCGCGCTAAACTCCTCTGAGGTGAAGCCTAAGTCCTGAGTCGAAGCGTTTGGGCATGATAGATAGTCCGGTGTGGCCCGTGTCAAGTCGATATAAGGCTGGCCGGTCACCAGGTTAGTCCAAGCGATTGTACCGCCTGCCAGAGTGAACGTATGCCAATTCTCACGGGCCAAAGTAGTCGGATTCATTGGCTTGGCAAAGTCGTGCGTCAAATCCCCAGCAGCCGGAACCTGCGTGATGTCCGCGAAGGGTAGGCATAACGAAAGTTGGATATTTCTGGGCAGTGCATCAAACGACAAGCTCATAATTTATTTACCTATTTCTAACGATCAGATATCCTAAGCCGACGATGACAGCGACCCCGAATAGGCCGATGCCTGATTTGGCTTTAGTAGATTTTCGACGCTTTGAAGGGTTTCTATAACCATAAGAGGTAGCATACTTATAACTGTCTAATGCTTCCTTTTTGGTTGAGAATGGCCCATAACTCCCATCACTATTTGTACCCTGAAAACCCATCGCCTTCCAATACCATTTATTTCCTTTTTTGAATGTCCAGTATTCATTTGCCATCATTCACCTTCCTTCATTTGATATCTACTTATCCCCCAAATCGCAACTCCTGTTAGGACGATCATGGCGAGTAAGATGCCCGTGTCTGATTTTTTGGAGGTTTTCTTTTTGGTGGGGTTAGTGAGAGTCCTAGCCCTTGTTACCTCATCACGACTAGCACCTGACTTAAATGCAGATATAACCTCCTCAAGGCCAGCACCTTCTAACATAGCTTTATTTTTATTATAATGAATCTGAGGGTATTTCTTGAGCTCTCTAATCCTTGAAAGATGATAGGCTTTGCCGGGGTTCGGCTCCTTTGCCTTCACCACGGATAACCTAGTTGGTGTAAACCATTTATCTCTCTCAATATGCAATCCCATCGGGCCCCGATTTGTTTGCAATTCCTTCAGGCTGAAGTAACCCAACTCTTTGTCATGCCCTACCACGTACCCAAAAAAGGTATCCTTGCCATCAAACTCTGTAGCATACCAAGTCCAATTTGAGTCCGGTGTAAAGAATTTCACTTTCACCATGGGGTCTTTGACGTTCTCCTGCGAATACAGGGGAGGGAGGCTTTTAACATTCGCTTTAGTCATTAATTTCATATCATCACCCCTACATATCCATCAGGACTTCCCAATCGTAAGTCTGATCCACCCCGGCAAGCCTGGTGATTGTCGTCCTAATTCCGTGTCTGTTAGGCCCCAAAGCTATCTTCTTTATAAACTCGACCTGCACACCATCAAACTGCCTTGAGGACTGCAATACGAGCCCCCCGGTGGCCGATAATCTCTCATAGACCTTGACTAGAATACTCGAAGCGGCAATCATATTAGTCGTATCGAGCTTTAACACCAGAGGCTTGAAAACGCCAAATGGGGCGTTATTTATATACATGTTCTGTTCGGCCCCTGTGGTAGTCAAAGTATCCCCTGTCTCGGATGTGGTGAGGATGGCGTTGACAATATCGTAAACCTTCGAGATATCTCCTAAGGAAGTCAGGATATTTGACAAGTTCCCCATAGTGTACCAGAATTCAAACGCATTGAAGTTACACGTTATCTGCTGGCCAGCCGCATCCTCCGGGTTGTAAGCCGAGAGATAGAGCGTAGTCTGATCGGTGAGTGAATTAGTCGGGTCCTCCACCTCTCCTGCCAACTCCCAGTGAACGTGAGGCGCAACGGTGAGGCTGTAGAATAACCTATAGACATTCTCTATGCGCTCTATTTTGAAGGCTATGATATCCTGAGTGGTTACTAAGGCAACGGCGGTAACCGCACCCGCCCCGTTGATATTATATTCAATCGCAATGCCTTCGTTGGGCACGGAATCCTGATATTTGTAAATCCTGATATAGTTATTCGCATCCCAGATAGTCCCTTTGGAGATTGAAAGCCCTGCCCAGACATCATTGACATTGGGGTTAGTCACGGTAATATCAAGTTCGGACTTGAAAAACCACTTATTGCCCACATTGGGATATAAAGCCTTTACACCATACTCAGCGGCAGCGGCAGCGGCAGACGTGATATCTACAAAAAGCTCACCGGGTTCGGTGGTATCTATATCAGCCGTGCCATCGGCAGCACCCGCGCTAATATACTCAGATGACCATTTCTCGGTATCCGCAGTGGCATCCGCAACGTCAAAATTGTCGTACCAAGCCAACTGCCAAGCCGTTTCCTCTGTGGCTGGCTCGGGAGGAGGTATAGGGCCGCCAGCAGAACTAGGGCGGTCTCTCAGGATTTCATAGGTTGTGGCAATCGGAACTTGGTCAGTGAATCGAGTGGCAAACACCAGTCTACTCGTGCCAAAGTCATAATCATAAATCTCACGTTCTTGGTCTATGAGTGTGGCCGTGGTGGAAGTTAATATTCTGACCGTATGGCCTATCGGTTGATCGTCAATCGTAAAATGTGCTGCTAGCCCTGTATCTATGAGTGTTGAGCCATCTAGTGCGCCTGCGGCGGTTGAACCGGTGGAATAATAAAGGGCTTCGTTGTCAAAATCGCTGATGATTACAAACAACCAGCTTGCAACGATTGGCACAGCAACCCCGGTAGCATCAGTGAATGGTGAATCTACAACTATTGTGCCTCCGATGGTGTCGTTTACTATTCTGCGGGTTTGCCCCGCGGCCCCGCCAGTCCATCTTATTTTGACTAAGTGATTCTGGTAGGTTGGTTGATTAGTAAGGTCAGCGCAAACAATCGTAGTACCATCTAAGGCACCGATACCGTCAGAAATTCCCCAGTAGGAAATCTTAGTATCAATTAACTCTTTTACACCTGTGTCGATATAGTGCGAAAATGGAGTTTGCATTATTTATATCTCCAATTACCTATTCTGCGAATTCCCTTAATTTAGTTAAGACTTTACTAGGTTCTTTTAATTCATGTTCCCAGATAATTAAAGTGGAAAATCCATACTTGGCAAATATATCTATACGATATTGCTCTTCACCCTCTCGACTTTTCCCAGTTATATTTGGGGCATGCCAATAATCACCAAATAATTCGATGACTTGTTTCCGCCCATTGACATTGATAAAATCAGGGCACTTACGCTCTATAATAACACTACCATCACCTACATATACAAAAGGTAACTGGTTATGTGAAATAAGCTCTATTAATTTTTGTTCGGGTTTATTTGGTTGTATATTCATCCCTCGCATGCGTTTCCTAACATTTTCAGGGCTGCCTACTTTCTCTTTATGAGTGTCTGATAAACGCTTACCTTTATTCCAAGCTACTTGACCTATATGTGATAGTCTCATTTTTTCTAAAGTTTCTCCCGATACTACTCTTCCTATGTTACTCTTCTGAACTAACTTAGCTACCCTTTCATCAGTTATCACAGTTAAACCTTTATTCCAAGGTGTTTGACCTTCAGTAAAGCTAGTTTTATTTGACTCCACTGAACCCTTGATTCCTTTATTCCAAGCAACCTGTAACCCTTTTAAGCCTTTATTCCAAGCTACTTGACCTATATTTGCTGATCTAACTTTTCCTGCCACAATAGGATTTTTCATTGGATTATCAACTCTTAGATTATGCCCTCTGGCAAATCTATTGCCCTCTTTGATGATTAGTTGCCCACAACCACATTCACACAATGTCATTTAATTTCCTTGATATATGTTGATTTTAGAGTTTGCATTTATCTTACCTTTTTAATTCTGACCACCGGGGTGTTGGGATTGCATGAACTGCATATACTTCAATGCTTCTGACCTAAATTCGCGATCCCCTTTATTCGCTAAGTCATCAAGCGCATCTAATATAAATTTATAATCTTCGGAAGTTGCTATGGGAAGAAAATGAGCAATCGCCTCGCCATATTGATTCAACCCAGTGATATTTTCAATCGTTATTGTTAATGGGCTGCTGGCTGTAACAACCCCGTATGATTCTATCCTGCTGTTTAACATAGCACTAGATAATATACCTCGATATTTATTTTTGCCGGAATGATGGATAGTGCCTTCAAAGCAATCAGGCACTATAACAGGACTAAACATGATCTCGTATGCTATTAAGGCATATTCCCTTAAATGAGGAGATAACTGATAGCTAAGTCTAGTGTGCGGGGGGAATACAGGTATGATAACTTGGCTCCCGCCATGCTCTGCTATAAATCCACCACCTGGCCCAATTAGACTTTCTATAAATTCTATCATTCGTGGTATAGCCATAATTATTCCCTAGCGATAACTTGCACTCTGGGGTCTTTGGATGCAATTTTTCCTTGTCCTATACTTATGACAACAATATTTTGTTTATTACCTAAATTCGGAAAAAGCCCTTTAGGTATTGCAGGTATTTTAGGTATTTCTGGTTTATCCGTCATATCACCATCCCCTACGCTTGTGCCCTGTTAATACTTCCCCATGAATAGTGCCTGCACTGCCCATTGAGCAGTTGCCAAATCAGCCGAAACCGGAGTTCTGACACAAATACGGCAATACTCATCATGCAGAGTGAATGGTAAAATCAAACGATGGGTAGTTAAATGAACTCCAGTCCCTATAATTACATTTGGAGCTACAGGGACTCTAGGAACGTCAGGAACGGGGGTTACCGCCCCAACTGATCCACCTATAGCTTCCCAGTACGCAGTTGTGACGGAAGAGGGATACGGGCTCACCTCAACCCATACCCACAGATTACCAGGAGTGCCAAAACCGACGGCTTCAGTTGCCAAAATATGAAACTGCTTCTCCTGCATTGACATCATAGTTGAGCAATCTATTGAAGCATGGGCTACTAAATCACCTATAACCTCTACCTCATCCCCTATAACCCATTCCTGTGGTAAAACTAAAGTTGGTATCTGTCTTTGAGCTGACGGCATTAAATCCTCCGTTATGCTTTAGCAACTAATTGCCTTAACAATTCATTAGTCTCTTCTTGTAACTGTCTTTGCCCTGCTGACACATTCCACTCGTCAATTAAACCCATCACTGTCTTGTAATCCGCTTCTGTGTCTATGATTAGAAAATACTCTATTGATTCATCATATTGGTTGAGCCCAGATATATTCCGTATGATCTGTCTTACAGGGTTAGATTGAGTTCGTACCGCAAAACCTGAATTACCTTGAGGGCCAATAACTAAATCACTATATAGACCCCCAGATGTCTCCACCCCAAAATTGTAAATATTTACATCAAAGACATTTGGGGGAGTAATACCAGAAACTCCAAACCAATAGGTTATATTGGCATACGTCCCTTCTTCTGGATAAACATCCCAAACACCAACGGCACCTGCCGGGAATACAGCCTGCCACTGCGCTATCCCCATTCTGCACAGTGCCCCTCCACCGGGGCGTCTAACCGCCAGTAAATATTCTACCAAAGGACTCATTTGAGACATTTATCTATCCTTCTTTTTAGTCTACTTAGAATGTGCAACTTTTACATTCGGAGTAATACCCTTGACAGCCACTTGCCCTTTGACCTGCAATTTGATTTCTTTTTTGACTGGGTTGGCCATCTAAAACTCCTCTATTTCAGCGATTATCTGCACATCAGCAGGAGCAGCCCCGGCATTACTGGCCTCCACTATGATATCCCCTGCACTACCAGTTATCAGAGTAGTATCGGCTGCAAATCCTTCCGGCGTATTGCCACAAATCGGGATCATATCTTCTGTGAGTTCCCCATCTATGCCATTTACCGCCAAAATACTGGGTAATACCTGCCGAAACACAGAGCCAGCACCCGTCAGATCACCGTAGCCTATCCATATTTGGATAGCGGCACCTGTACGATTGCGCCATCTCAATTTTCTAATCACTGCACGCTTACCCAAAGCCAGAGTGTATAGCGTTTGGGCAGCAACTCCAGCAGCGACTCCGTCACCACCACCAGCGGCGACTATACTTATCAACCCCCCGCTTACCCTTGTGCCTTTAATTTCATTATTATCCATGATTCAACTCCTTAACCTGATTTTCCCTCAGCAGGCAACCATGTCGTGGTTCCAATAATCCTTCTCACCGTCTCTCTGTCACCTTCCCGTAATTTAAGCTTGTCTGCCTCTGTAACGCCATCAAGCGGGAAATCCTTTAGAAGAGATCGATTCCCCCAAAACATGAATCTGGCGGTTGGAGTCGCATACCCCATCGGATTCCTGACTTCCAAGTTCATGTCTCGATTCACACCAAGGATAAAGAAGGTGGTGGTTGCCAGATACGGGTCCCATTGGCGAGTTCTCTTATCAACTCGTGCATGAATAGCGCGAGTGTTGAATTTCGCTTGGCCAGAAACCTCCCAAATAACCCCTTCTACGTTATCCAATGGTTCAAACCTGACATGCAGGAATTCCATTTCGTTCAACTGTAGAATTCCCACCACTCGCTTCCCTATGCTCGTATTAGCAGCAAGGGAGGTATTCCCTGATGCCACCACCATCTCAATTGTGCTGGCTGGAGAAGGGGGAATAGGCTCTTGATACTCAATGACATAGTGAGCATACTTCCCATTCGTCCAAATACTGAGGTTTTCCTTAATTCTAGCCACCGGCTGAATTGGACCTGAATCATAGATTCCAGACATTGTACTCATTTTTGACCTCCCATTTATCTTCTTCTTTGGGTTTTCCCCTTATTTTATTTTTTGTACGCTTTAGTCACGATGGTATCGGGATCGTAATGGATATATTCCTTCCCGCTCCACCAATTACTTACTAAAACATACGACATGGATAAGATTTTGCCCTCATCTGGGCAAACGATATAGTGGGCAACTCCGTTGAAAATAAACTGCTCACCGGGATTGAGTGTTTTAATCTCAACGTCTTCGCCGGTCTCAAAACCCCTCTCGACATCACTCAATACTTTTGGGCTAATAACCCTCTTCTGTTTATTCTCAGCTTTTTGCTCTGCGCTCAATCTTTTTGTCATAATTTTCCTCCTGGAGCAACCATATCCTTTTCTACCAGGGCCTCCACTTGCTCTTGCCACAATATCCCCATACTTGGGGAGGTGACCACCAGTTTAGCCGTCGAAACAAGGCCTCTTTGAACCATCTGCTGGTATTCGTTTGGCCTAGCCAGCCCAAAAATCAAACTAGGAAGGAACCCCGCCATAGACCAAGTTGGCTTAGGCACTGATTCAAGGGATTTGTTGATCAAATATTTTAGGGCATTTTGGGCTTCTGTAGGTATATAATCCCGGCTGGTTGGAGTCTCCCCTTTACCAACAGGTCTTTTACATCTTGGGGAAGGTGTACGTGTTACCCCCATCGCACGACATACCAGTGGGCGAGCATCGTGTATACTACACTCTTTATCCTCTAGGAATGGGCATTGGGTTGCAGCTAACGCCAAGAATTCGTCTTGTAATTTCCCTTCCATCCCACTACCAACCTGGTCAAGTATCAGATTTTTTTTAGTAGGTGACTGGGAGTGTTGATCGAGCATCCATGAACGTGTGCAGTCAATGACACTATCGAGTTTACCTTGCCCTAAAACAACGGATAGGGCAAAGGCTGCCTCTATCCCGTAGGCAACTGGGACATTCTGCTGGCAACAAACACCGCACTGGACACAAAGAGGGATATCTAACGTCTTTGATAAAAGAGACGCGGCTGATTCAAATGCCGTGTATGTTAAGCGCAAAGCATTTAGTGACTTTAATGCGCTATGGTCAACTTCTTCGATTGCTAAATCCACTATAACCACCTTTATATGTCTTCTTAGGGGTTATATGCGAGGGGGGAATAACCCCCCTCGCATAGCCTTTTCTTACATCTCTACATTCCGGTTGCCAAAAGCACGCAAACTGTGATGTTTGCCGCAGCAGCCTTTGTGGTTACAGCGGATTGACCAGAAATGGGTCTAGCAGCCGTCATGTAAATGGGATACGGTACATAATGGTCGTGGAAGTTTACCGTAGCCACGGCACCCGCAGCACCATCGAGCGGCTGAAGACAATCTTCAGCATCGTGTATTGCGGTCGGTGGGGCAGCAACTAACCCTGCTCCGATTTGAACAGCGTGTGAATCTGTTATCACTGCCGCTGTTGCCAGAATTCGGAATCCACAATACCAGTATTCCACCGCAGGCGCAGCGATGGCCAGTAGAATCTGCGTCCATGCCCCCCACAATCCAGCACCAGTGTTGTTGTCATGCGGGAGTGCTACACCAACAGGCATCCCCAGTGCCACCACTGGGTACGTGGTGTACACCTTAGCCTGTCTGATCGTGTTGTATAGTCCTCTTGTATATTGGTCTGCCATTTTTCTTATCCTCCTCCATCCTTGAAATTGGCACTATTACTCGCCTAGCTGATCGTCGGGCCAACAGGCTCAACAATGAAGCATCCGAGATGAACTCTAGCCTGAGCTGCAAGCGCAACCCGGCCCGTCACTACGATGTTTAACACCCTCTGCGGGTTATAAACAATCGGTTCGCTGAAATAACCTTCCGTCACCTGTTTGACAGCAAGGGATTCCAGATCGAACTGCGCATAGGTTGTTCCTGCTCCTGCACCTTCACGGAACGCCAACAGGGTAACAGGGATAGGTGTGGTTTCTATACTGACATTGTAGAAGACCACCAGCTGGTTGACTGCTAGGGTCGGTGTCAAGGCTGCCGGAACTGCCGTGGCAAAGACGCTATATACGCCACCAGCGGCGGCTACCGTCATTGTCAGCCATCCACCAACACCACAGCCAAAGTCAGCTACATTGTTCGGCTGTCTCACGGTGAGACTGGGGTGGCTCAGGGTAGCCTTGGGGGATATGCGCGGTTTTCCCTCTCCAGGGGCTTGGGGCAGCGAATTGTAGGGCACACCATTTACTCTCAAGTCAGCCAACGGCGCAATTGAGAGTTCACAAGCCTTGACAATCGCTTTGTTCACTGCGGCTTGCCGGAATTCCCTTTGGTCGGTCAGGGTAATGTCTTCTGTCGGGATCATGTAACTCATTAGTGTATATCTCCTAATCTTTTATTCTGTCTTTTTCTTTTAAGTCCTACGACAATCGGACATCTTCAAATTCGGGGGTTGCCGGTGCAGGATACCTGTTGATTGGTGAGGGCATTCCACTCGGCCTGCTGCCACTGGGAAGCTGCCTTATTGGTGAAGCTCCACCGATCTGCACTATGTTGTACATAGCAAGGCCCTGGATAACCGTGATGCCAAGCCCTGCGGCGACGGCCATCTGAGCGTCCCTCTTATTCTTTGTCACTCCGTTGACCAAAACGCCACTGAGAGCGGCGGTTCCCATCGATGCTATAAGTTTCATCGCTTTCTGACCACCTGTGGCTGCAACGGCAACTATTTTACCGGGGACATAACTGGTTAGACCGGCTCCAAAACCGGCTGAGGCGATTCCCTGAATATCCATCCCTTGGAATAACTGTTTTACCTGAGTTTGTGCTTTCGCCATTTGCTTTGTTCTCCTTTTTTTAGCTGGATTCTCCAGCATCGCGATTTCATACAGCATAACCTTTCCCCTTGTTTTCCTGTCTGCCAGACACAAAAAAAGAGGCAGACTATCTCTAGCCTGCCTCTGATTCTCTCATAGAGCAAGGTTGCAATTCGCTTACGCGCATCTCCCTGATTCTCTCAGGATTGATGAAATATTAAATTGTTAGCTTAATTTATATCACGGATTTTGATTTATGTCAAGGATTCTATTTTATTGTCTAACCTGATAAAATACTTCTTAGGAATACTTGATGGTTTACTAGGGTCAATACTTGGGTAAGGTTCAAATTTACCCACAGGATCACCGGCTTTTATAGTGAATAGTACATATCCTGTAGGACTATAATCTAAGCAAAAATCGCGCAGTGCGTCCCATTGATCTGTCCAACCTACTGAGATTACTTTTTTCTTTTTTGTGATTTCTATTTTAGGGAGTGATTTGATAAACCCGGTAGGTACACCGTTATTCAACTTTATACCAAAGTCACCGTCCCCACTAATAGATAAATCACGAGTTGCATTAGCCGTCCTTTTCCAAACCGCCGGAACAGGTTTATTATTATCTCCCATCAAACTCCTTCTACATAAACCTCTTGGCTTATACCGGGCCTTCCCCATCCAAGTCGATAATCATCAGTTGTGTCAACGTAAATCCACCCATTCATATAAGGGCTGAAAACCTCAGCGATTGCATGATCTGGCTCACCGTCAAAAGTCAGGTCAATAAGGGCAATTCGAGTATTATATCCTAACGATCCGAGCATAGAGGCTACTAAAAGAGAGTGGCAGTCACAATCGAACCCAAGGGACTGACTGTTAAAATAACTCTCAGCAGCCCTTTTAGGCGAGGTGAAAAATTCCCCATCTGATCCGAGATTGTGGTCAGCTCTCAGTTGTTCATCTGGCACGTAAGGGAAGTTGGTTTTAACGAAGTCGTAGACGGCCCTTATTTGGTCTGGTTGCCCTGCCACCGCTATCTGGGACATCATCTGCACCGAGGGGTCATAAATGCCGTCCGCGAGCATCCTTGAAAGCTCATATTTGAGATCGTCAATAGTGGCTCTGGATAAGGTGTTTAATTGCATTATTCTTATCCTCGCTTCAACAACATCGCTATAGCGGAAGGGCCTTGTGATTTCACTAAATCAAAAAGTAAGCTCATTAACTCTTTGTCTCCAATAGAGGTGATGAGCTTATGTCTACCGCCGTCCTTCATGTAACTCACGTCGATCCCATACTTCTCTTTGAGTTGGTCAAGCTCACCAGATAGTTCGGCCATTTATCTCCTCTTCAAAAACCCTTCAAACCATTGGACACCAACCCCTGCGGCGAGCCCTTTCAAGGCGGGTGGTAATCCTGGGGCCACTTTACCGATTCCATAAGTCCCTAGCCCAATCGCCAGTGCCTCCAGATCAGCTTTGCGGCTCTTATCCATTGTGGTGAGGCGGTTGAATTCCTGTGGGTTTGACATCAGCCCTGTGAGCGATCCTACCAACCCAGACGCGCCACCTTGAAACATCCCCTGCGTAAGTTGATGGGGGATCGGGCTTCCATCCGGGTCTATGATTGTTTCATCCGGGTCTATCATGTTTTGCCTTTAAACTACAGAATCACCACTATCTTCGCCTGCCACACGCTCCATCACTAACTCAACCACCCTTTTCAACCATTCTACCTTATCACCCATCAGTTTGGCAATAACTTCCTTCTCGGTATCACTTGCCATGACTTTATAGGCTTCCAGTTGGATTTTCAGGGTATCGAAATCACTGGATTGATATACGACATTCAAAACCTTGCGTTCCATTGACTGGGGATCACTCTCAGCTTGGAGGATCAGATAATCAACGAAAGCCTCCGGTGAGTCTTCAAGCCAGGGGAGCCAGAAACCTATGTCAAATGTTTTATCAACTGGCTCCTCTGGCTCTGGCGCAGGGGCTTGTGATGGTCTTTGTTTGGGTTGTGGCGCAATGCGGTGAGGGATTCCTTGCTCAAGTTGCTGTGGGGCCACATCACTTACTGCCGGTAACTTCATTCCTGTGAATTGCTGGGCTGCTCCCAGAAAAGCGATTATCACTTCGGGGGTCAGCCAAGATGATCCTTTCTCCTCACCGCCAAACTCGGAGGAAAATTCTCTCAAGGCCCTGATATTATTCACCGCATCCACTAGGGGGTTTCCTGTTTCTGCTCTTGAGCCCCCATTACCCCCGAATTTCTTTTTGAGATATGCTTCCAAGTATTGCTCTTTGAAGTTTGGGTCAGACCGGAGGGCCTGTAAAACTGCTGCTTGACCGATCTTTTCAATCTCTCTCTCTTCTGTACTCATCTCAGGGGTTAATGAAACAGGAAGGCCGACTCGTTTTGATAGGATCGCTAGTTTTGCCTCCGGGCCAAGCTTACTAAGCTCCGCAACGGCGATCTTTTGTAATTCCTTCTCTTCAGGAGAGACCACTTTGCGCGGTTTCCTTGTTTTAACTGGCGTGGTGCCGTTAGTTTTTGATCTGGTGATTCCCCACATAAAACCTCCGAATCATCCTAGTGGATGCCTATATACACGCAATAATGACATAAAATAGTCCTATTGTCAAGTCGTGAGATATATGTTAACATGACATTAACATGACTGTATCTAAAGCACACTCATTATCACGTAGGAAAAGTATGGTCACAGACCCCATTATGGTTCGTATGAGCCGTAGCACGCAACCTTTTGTTATTGATTATGCGAATGAAAACCTCTTATTCCAAGAAGAGGCAGTTGACGAATTAATAACCATCGGACTTCAAACCGTTGCCTTGATGAAAATCGAGCAACAAAAATCATCTGAGTAATTTTACCGACTTACCAAAACGGTAAGTCCTTATTATAACTATTATATTTAATATAACTTTAAGGGAAGCTAGCTCAGGCTCAAACAACTTACCAAAACGGTAACTTTAACTTACCAAAACGGTAAGTCTTGACATAACGGATTTACATAACACCTAAAAAGTTACCAAAACGGTAACTTTTATTTGACATAATGTACCAAAAGTTACGAGAATGGTAACTTTTATTTGACATAATGTACCAAAAGTTACGAGAATGGTAACTTTTATTTGACATAATGTACCAAAAGTTACGAGAATGGTAACTTTTATTTGACATAACAACAAGAAAACTCGCTAAAATCATCACCTTTTATCCCCAAAATCTCCCGGTTTTTGGCCCAAAAATAATATTCATAGACCTGTGATTTTCCAAAAACGCTTGACATTAATATAAAACATATGGTAAAACATATCATACGTTTGGTAAAAGGACTTTTATGAAAACATACCAGGGAACAAAAGTTTGTAGTAAGTGTCAACAGGTAAAACCTACAGTAGATTTTCGGGCAGGGCACGGGCAGTGTAAGTTGTGCCTAGCGGAGTATAACAGGGCATATTATGCAGCCAACCGTGAGTATATAAGAGAGCGTGAGAGGGTATACTATGCGTCCAACCGTGCTGTCAACCGTGAGAATAGAAAAGAGTACTATAAGGCTCAAATTGCTAATTTGGGGGACGTTTATATTCGGTCAGTGATTTGTAATAGGACCGATTTAAAGCATAGTGATATACCTGACTGGCTAGTGGAACTTAAAAGGGAGCACTTAAAGCTCATAAGAATAAAAGGGAGGTAAACAATGGCTATTCAAAACATCGGTGATTTGAGGCAAATTTTAGCGGAGGAAATAGAGAAAGTCAGGGAGGGTAAAACCACGGCAGCCAATGTAAATGCTGTAACTAATGCATCCGGTAAAATCCTATCGTCAATCAAGTTGGAAATGGAATACTGTAAGTTAACAGGGAAGCAGCCCAAGATGCTGTTTATTAGTGATGGTGATACACCGCAAGGTGAGGAAGGGTAAAACCCAGTAAGTGGCCTTGAGAGGGGTGGAAGTATTAGAGCACGAAAAACAGGCAGGTAAGAGGTTTTATTTTGAAAAGCAACTTTCTATATTACGGTGACAATCTCGATGTGATTAGACGGCACGTAAAAGATGATACAGTTGATCTTATCTACCTCGATCCCCCGTTTAACAGTAATGCCACTTATAATATTCTGTATGCCGAAAGATGCCAGTGTGATGGATAGAAGAAAGGAGGAGTGATCTATGGGATGGTTTTCATTAATCTGGTGGACTATCAGCCATAAAACAGGTCTAGAGGAAATTATGGCTGGATGCGATGCGTGGGAGGAGGAACTTGATGAACGGGAGGCTAAGATTCTTGACTTAAAAAGAGGAGTGTAAAGAAGGGCGCGGATCAAGGAATTGATGGCAGGCTTTATTTCCATGACGAGATTGACGGTGGTAAAACCAAGCAAGTGGTATTCTCTGTCAAAGCAGGGCATGTTAGTGTACCCTATATTCGTGATTTGCGTGGTGTGATTGAACGGGAGAATGCAGAAATCGGGGTGCTAATCACAATGCAGGAACCTACCCGCCCTATGAGAATGGAAGTAGCCGGGGCAGGATTCTACGAGTCCCCTGGATGGGGGCAGAAATACCCTCGTATGCAAATACTCACGATTGCCGAGTTACTGGGTGGCAGGAAGGTTGACATGCCCCCGGTTAAACAGGTGAATATGACCTTCAAAAAGCCTCCCAAGCTAAAGGTGGAAGGGGAGCAGTCTGGGTTTTGAGGTAACACAAACAAAAAAAGGAGAGATCATATGACTGATAAAACAGGGCCCCTATACAAAAGGAAATTCAAAATGCTTGCCGGGGGCGCAGACAAGAAAACCGTGAGGGCTACTATCCCGCGGGATGTGGTAATGAGGGAGGCAGAAAGAAGAGGATTATCTTTTGAAGACTTTTTGAAATCATACAACATCCAATGGGAGTACAATGGCTTCGAGGGCGTGATAGGCACATTCGTTGAAATTACAAAATAAGTGGGGGTTCTAAATGCAAGGCCAACAGCCTGTAAATGCACATACCCGAATCCCCCATAAAACCCTTGAGGCCCTGATCCTCCACCAATTCAATAAACGCCAGCGGAGGATCATCGACTTGATTATCAGGCTCTCATGGGGATGTGGTAAGGATGAAGCTTATATTCCAAAGCAAAGAGAGATTGCGCCTATTCTGGGGATAACTGATGGCCATATAAGCGTAGAGTTGAAGTTGTTAAAAAAATCCAAGATTATAAAGATACGGGACGGCCAGTTTTATTCCATCCAGCCGCAGGCGGAATGGGAATTGAATAATGTTAGGCCATATAACCCCGATAAACTTACCAAACTCGTAAGTTTGAACCTAAAAAACACTTACCAAAATGGGAAGTTACCCCAAACAGAGACAACAGAAACCTCAGAATATACCTTCGACTTCTCCTCTATTTCACCGGATGATTTATTAGAAATTGACGATGACTCCAACCGGAAGGCCGCTTTCGTGGCTCAGGCATATTTACATTATTGGGGTAAAATGGTTTCCTCAGAGGCCGATCAGGAACGATTGTTATCCTATTGTGACGAATACTCCTCAGAGTGGATTAAGGATGCCTTCGAGGTTTCGGGGTCAGCGGATGTCAAAAAGTTCTCATACCTGGAGGCGATCTTCAAAAGTTGGCGAGATAAGGGGCGAGAGGCCGCAGGTAGTATCCCTGATATTGATATGGAACCGAGGATGTGGTAATGGATGATGATAGGATGCCCCCGCATGACCTTGACGCTGAGGAAGCTGTATTAGGCTCGTGTTTGATTGATGGAGAGTCTATTGATAAGATACCCTTCCTTGAGCCAGATCATTTCTACCGTGACAAAAACCAGTGGGTGTTTGAGGCTATAGTAAACCTCCAGAAAAGAGGTGATGCGCTTAACCAAGTAACGGTGGCGCACGAATTATCACGCAATGAACGTCTGGAGTCTATCGGAGGATCTGATTATTTAAGCAACCTCATTATGAACGTGCCAACTAGCGTTCATATCGATCATTATGCTCGTATCGTCTGGAGATTGTCAGGACATCGCCGGTTAATCTCCGCAGCAGGTAATATCAGTGAGATTGCATATAATGACCCCCCAACGGTATCTGAGGCGTTATCCTTGGCTGATGGAAAGATAGGGGATATACGATCCGACTACACAATGGATGATGATCGGACCTCTTATCATGGGCAGGGGATGTTGGATTATATTAATACTCAGGCCGATGCGACTATTAAGCCTTGGTTGACAACCCCTTGGGATGAATATAATGAGTTCGTTAGATTGCGAAATGGGAAGGCCACCACAATTGCGGCCCCATCGGGGATGGGGAAAACTATGTTTTGTGAGCAACTTATTGAGCATTGCGCCAGAGATATAGGCAGGAATGGACTTTACTTGTTTAACGAGCTTGACCCGATTGATTTCTACAACCGGAGATCGTGCCGGTTAATGACCACAGCAGATCATAAAGCCCCGACGTTAAAAGATTTGGAAAATGGTGTATATGCTGATTCAGATGAAATGGCCGAGCTTGTGGCCTCTGTTATGAATTGGCCTGGTAAAACGACCCTAGTTGATTGTACCGGGTGGAATGTCTACCGGATATGCTCTGAAATAAAACAAAAGGCATCTCAGGGTCTAGCGGATATGGTGATATTAGATTATCTCCAGTTAGTCCCTACCACAAGTAAAGATGATTCAAATAGAGCGAGGGAATTAGGAACTATATTCCAGTTGTTAAAGCAGACTTGCCGGACGGTGAGTGGGAGACCTCCGTTAATTGTGGTGAGCCAAGTAAATAATGCCCTGCAAGAGAAAAGTGATTGCGCTCAAAATAAACTACGGGACTCAGGGGCTATTGGTAATTTCTCAAACGTAATCACATTCGTTTTCAATCAATGGGATGCCACTAAAGGGGGATGCCTTCATAAGTGCAAGTTAGACAGGGGCACTTCTAGGGATGATATATGTATGAGGCGATGTGTTTGGTTAGTCACGGTCAAAAACACGTTCGGGCCAAAAGGTGAAGTGCTGCTCAAACAGATACCCCACAGGTTCAAGTTTGTAGATAATAATTAACCCCCTTGACAGTCGTTATAAATTATGTTATATATTGGATATGTTTTAACATAAGTTGGAAATATTTAAGGGAAGGAGAGTCATGTTTAACAGGAACAAAAAGAGAGATA
>Ga0180732_1001127_pt1 | contig 17678 bp, 19 predicted proteins | sample KR11_01MetaG_FD_148674 | JGI IMG/M metagenome (GOLD analysis project Ga0180732, IMG submission 148674) | Groundwater microbial communities from the Olkiluoto Island deep subsurface site, Finland - KR11_0.1 MetaG | ecosystem: Environmental > Aquatic > Deep subsurface > Groundwater | place...
AGAAATTTAAAAAAAATAAGATAAAAATAAAAAATGAAAATATAAAAATTTTAAGCGATGCGGAAAAAAGAAATGAAATGGGCTGGGCGATCGCAAAAAATAAAATAATAGATTTGAAATCGCGGTTTGTTTCCAATAAAATAATAAATAACAAAATATTAAACCGAATCAGATGTTCGCAAGCGCTCAAGGGCGAGATTTTGCGCGTTCTATATAAATATGAAGATCAATTGCTGGTCCAGCAAAGCGATTTGACTTTGGGGTGGGTAAGTAAAGGCGAGGTTATTGTAAAGAAAAAAAGTTTATATAAAAAATGGAAAAAGGGAAATTATGCGATTAAAGGTAAGGCGATAAAAATTACAAATAAGAAAATCGCAAAAAGGCTCCACAGCTCCGAGGCGGAGACTATGGAGCCAGCGGATATTCCCGCTAAACGAAGGCGAACAAACGCTTGTTCGCCTTCGTTTAGCGGAGATGTATATTTTGATATTCCTGTAAATTTAAAAATTATCAGAGAGGCGGAAAAATATCTTGGCGTGAAATATGTTTTGGGCGGAAAGTCGGAAAAGGGAGTTGATTGTTCTGGCTTGGTTCAGTTGGCGTATAAAAATTCTTTGGATATAATTTTGCCGAAGCATTCGTGGGATCAGAAGATGGTCGGTAAAAAAATAAAATTAGAAAATATAAAGACGGGGGATTTGATATTTTTGATTAAGAAAGAAAACGGGCATAAGCATGTGGGGATTGCGGAGGTTATAAATTTGCCTGCTAAACCGAAGGCGAACAAACGCTTGTTCGCCTTCGGTTTAGCAGCGGCGAAGCGTGATATAAATTTAATTCACGCGTCCTTGGATAAGAAAAAAGTCGTGAGACAAAAGTTGGAAGAGGTTTTTGAGAGCCATAAATTCGTGGAAGCGAGGAGGATAATCAGTTTATAAAGTCAGCGGAATAAAATTTCTACCCGGCTTTAGCCGAGGGTTATTGAAGCTTTAGCTTCAAACACTTGTGAAAACTCGCGATGCTAAAGCATCGCGCACCCTCGGCTAAAGCCGGGTAGAAAATCTGTTCGCAAAACTCGCCCATTATCACAAAACGCTCCAGTCGGAAGACTGGAGCGAATGGAGAATGTAAAATAGAAACTGGAAATAGGAAATTAAAGCAGGTCAATTTTCCAAAATAAAAATCATCCAAACAGGAATTTGAGGATTAGGGAGAGAAATCGCGAAATAAAAAAATAGTGCTACTTTTGTGTAGCACTTGAGTTTATGGTATATTTCTGTATATCCTGTAAAATAGGTTTAATTATATATATATTTGAAAGTAATATAAATATAATCAACAAAACAATTACCGGAGATACAATTCTTGTATTTTCAAGATATAATATATACACAAAACCCAATAATGTGGCGAAAATTGCAACAACACATGCAAGCATTGTTATTGCTCGATTTTTACTTCCAGCTCCTTTGCTGTATTCGCTTGTAGCAGCTATATACAACATTACTAGGAATAGTAATAATATAATTGCACAAAGCCCTACTATTATTTGCCAATTCATTATTTTACCTCCAATATAACTATAAACTAATATACATATATGTCAAATTTACTTGAAAATAAACTCCAGTATTACAAAAACAAAAACATCCACATCGTCGGCATAGGCGGGGCGGAGGGAAGCGCGATTGGGGAGTTTTTGGTTGGGAATGGAATTTCTTCCATTACGGGGCATGACTTTTCCGCGGAGGCGGATTTTTGGAAGGCTTATAATAATACTCATTTAAGTTTGAAGCCGAAAGAGAGGGAAGAGGCGCTGAAGCATCTTTTGAATTTGCCTATAAAAATAAATTTTAAAGACCATTATTTGGAAGGAATAGAAAACGCGGATATGGTTTTTGTTTCGCAGGTGTGGTTTAAATATCCGCAGAATATGCCGATATTGAGCGAGCTGAAAGACAGCGGGGTTCCGTTTAAAACTATTACTAATTTATATTTTGAACTTGCGCTATGCAAAATTATTTCCGTGACGGGGACGAACGGGAAGACGACGACGGCGAAATTGATAAACAGTATTTTTGAAGAATTTACTCGCTGGTTCCATAGTCCCTTTAGGGCTGTGGAGCCTAAATGCAAATTCACAAAAAGGCTCCACAGTCCCGAGGCGGGAACTATGGAGCCAGCAGTTAATCCAGCGATTGGTAATGTTTACTTCGCCGGCAACGACCGGCAGAATATTCAGGTGCTAGATAAACTTTCAGAAATGAAAAAAGACGATGTTTTGATTTTGGAAACAAGCAGCACGCAATTGCTTCTTAATTCCGGCATAAGTCCGCATATCGGCGTGATTACGAATATAACTCCAAATCACATTGATGATCACGGCAGTTTTGAAAATTATATTGAAGCGAAAAAAAATTTGATTAGATATCAGAAAAGAGGGGACTGGGCGGTGTTAAATTATGACGATGCGGAGAGTAGAAAAATCGCGGAAGAGTTTAAAAATAATGTGTTTTTGTTTAGTAGAAAGGAAGAAATGGAAGAAGGATGTTTTGTGAGAGATAATGATATTGTGATAAATTGTAAATGCAAATTTGCAAAAAGGCTCTACAGTCCCGAGGCGGGAACTATGGAGCCAGCGGCGCCGATGGAGTCAGCGGCTGTTACTATTTGTAATATTGATGACATAAAAATTCCGGGCAGGCATAATCTTGAAAATGTTTTAGCGGCTGTTTCCGCGGCGTATTTATACGGAATAAGTCCGGAGATTATCAGAGAGGGCGTTTCAAAATATGCCGGCATAAAACATAGGTTGAAGTTGCTTTACGATATAAACGGCGTAAAATATTATGATGACACGCAAGCGACGACACCCGAAGCGGCGATTGCGGGAATTGATTCTTTTGAAGGCGATATAATTCTTTTGGCGGGCGGAGATAACAAGGGAATGAAGTATGAAAAAATGGCGGAAAAAATAAATGATAAAATTAAACTTTTGATTTTATTCCCGGGCGACGCGTCGGATGAAATTGAGAAATTTATAAACAAGAAAAAAGTAGATTTTGTAAAGGTAAAGAATTTTCGGCAGGCAATTGAAATTTTGAAAAAATATTTAAAAAACAAAAAGACACCCAGTATCCAATCGGACGCCAGGTGTCCAAATGTTGTTTTAATCTCCCCCGGCGCGGCGCATTTCTATTCCAAGTTTGTGGAAAGCGCAAACGGAACACTAAGGGATTGGATTAAGGAATTGTGATAAGAAGCCATAAATTCTATATTATCTTGTAAAATATCCTTCAAAAATCCAAATTATTCCAAAGTTCAAATTATTCCAAATCAAGTTCAAATTTCAAATGTCTTAAAACAATAAATTTTTGAGATTTTGGACTTTGGATTTGATTTGGAATACTTTGGTATAATTTGGGTTTTGGATTTATAAACCACGATCTACTTTTCTTCGTCAATCAATTCCAATTTAACCGGATCCGTGGAGATGACTTCGTGCTCCGCTCCGCAGGCAGAGCAGACCAGAACATCTCCAACATCTGGCATTTCCTCTTCAATCTGAATCGGACTATTACACTCTTGGCAATTTGGCATAAATTTGATTTAATGGATTATGCTCTTATTATAATAAAAAATAAATTTAAGTCAAAAAAATAGAGGTTTCAAGAAACCTCATGTGACTCTTGTGATTCTAAGTAGGCTCTAAATTTTTGTCCTACATAAAAAAACATCACAGCGAACATAATTACTCCTGCTAACCACCAGCTAATCATGAAGCCATATAGGTTTCCTTTTATCAGTTGGTATATACTATACCCAACTGGTAAAATTATAATAGCAAGTGTAACCATGATCATTTTAAGAACCAGTTTTGCTGGTATCATTATTGTTTCACCTCTCGCGCTTTTTTAGATTTTTCTCTATTCATAATTATAATGTTTCTTATCATTCCTATAATCCAAATTATAGAAATAATATAAAGCGCATACAATATATACTTGTTCTCTAATATAGAACAAACTCCAGCGACTGAAATAATTATCGCCGGAAGTTTTGCTTCTACCCAGCCTTCCATCCCTAATTTTTTCAAAATAATTAGGAACGCAATGCCGGCAAGTATTAATGTTCCTCCTATTATTGTTTCTAACATATTTTCACCTCTAGCTAAAATATAACAGATATTTATTCTTATGTCAAACTTCCAAAATAAAATATTAAAAAACGAAAAAGGCATTTGGAGGCATGCTAATTTTTATAGTGAGTTCATAAAACCGGAGAATAGGTTGAGTTTAGGCGGCGGCATAAATTCAATTCATAAAACTATAAAAATTAAATCTTTTAAAAATATATATTTCAAGCGCGAAGATGAAAATAAATGCGGCTCTTTGAAGGACAGAAGTTTGGCGTATCAAGTTTCGCTGGCGAAGCAGAATAATTTAAAAAGTTTAGTCATTTCAACTTCGGGGAACGCGGGGATTTCCGCGGCGGCGTATTGCCAGAAAGCGGGAATTAAGTTATATATTTTTATATCCCCGGAAACAGAGAAAGCGAAAATCGCGCCGATGCAAAAATATGAGCCCGAAATTATAAAATCAAAAAAAGCTATTCGGCTGGCAAATTATCTTTCGGCAAAATACAAAATAAAAAATTTAAGGCCGTCTGTTGATAATGATTCCATTGAAGGGTTTAAGTCAATCGCGTTTGAGATATTTGAAGAGCTGGGCGAGATTGACGCGCTTTTTACTTTCGTGACCAGCGGGAGTTCGTTCGCGGGGATCGGAAGAGCGTATAAATATTTGCTGGAGAATAAGGAAATAAAAAAAATGCCGAGATTGTTCGCGGCGCAGAGCGGAGATATTTTTTCGGTTGCGGGGGAATTTAATAATATGGAAATCTCCCAGCTTGAAGGCGAACAAGCGCTTGTTCGCCTTCAAGCTGGGAGATTTGGAGTGAAAGACACGAGGCGGAAAAAAGAAATAATAAATTTTATAAAATCAAGCGGTGGAAGCGGAATGTATGTGACTGAAAATGAAGTCGGAAAAGCGAAAGATATTTTAAATCAAAATAATATCCATACATCTGCCGAAGGATGCGCGAGTTTTGCGGGGGTTTTGAAAATTAATAAAGAAAATAAATTTAAAAAAATCGTCTGCGTTCTTTCTGGAAAAGCAAGAGATGAAATTGGCGAAATTGATGAAAGTAGAATTTATAAAGCGGAAAGTTTTAATGAGGTTGGCGGGATAGTATCAAGTATTTAGTATTAAGTATTAAGCTTGATACTTAATACTAGCTACTTAATACTCAGATTTAATAAAATGAATAATAATTATAAAAATATCATTAATTTAATTAATACTGATGATATCAGTCCGATATTTTTTATTGCTCCAAATCCAAATCGCGCTATTGGGCTTGAAAAGGAGATAAAAGATTATCACATAATCTGTTCGCAGAAAAACGATATAATAGATTATCTTAAAAAAGAAAAAATTTCAGTTTTATGTCTTGGCGATGAAAATATGAATAGTTCGGGAAAGATATTGCAAAATAAAAAAGTCTTGAATTATATAAAAAGAAAGGCGGGAGATAAAACGGCGAATGTCATAACTTTCAAGCCCAGCCCTAAATTGCAAAAAATATGCGCTGAAAATGGATTCAGATATCTGGGAAACGACTGGAGGCTGAACAGGGAATTTGAAGACAAAGTGGAATTTGCGGACATAATGAATAAACTGGAAATTCCAAGCGCGCAAAGCAAAATAGCGATAGTTGAAGATAGCGATAAATTTAGAAAGATATTCAATCTGGAAGAAAAATATGTCGTTCAGCTTCCGCGGGGATTTTCGGGGAATTCAACTTTTTTGGTTGATAGTAGAAATAGTTTTAAAAAGATTATAGAAAAATATAAAGGGAGAAAAGTAAAAATCGCGAGGTATTTAAAAGGCGAAACCCATACGATAAACGGTTGCGTTGGAAAATTCGGAATAGCCGTGAGCCAGCCGATATTTCAAATTACAGGATTAACCGCGTATAATAAAAATAGCCTTGGAACTTCCGGGAATGATTATGCTCGAGGCGGAGAATTAGGGAGCGAGCAAAAAAAGAAAATATTTGATTATACAAAAAAGATAGGGAAATATATGCGGAAATCAGGTTATAAAGGATGGTTTGGTCTGGATTTTATTATTAGCAAGAATTCCGTTGATCTGATTGAAATTAATCCAAGACTTACCGCTTCCGTCGGCGTTTTCACAAAACTTCAAATTCAAAATAATCAAATCCCGTTTTTGTTTTTGCACATGGCTGAATTTTTAAATATAAATTATAAAACAGAATTATTGTTTGATTATATTTCTTTTGCAAAATGGAATAAGCAAAAAAGTTTTTCTTTTTCTCAATTGATTTTAAGAAACACCAAAAAAGATCCCGTGAAGATTGCAAAATCAATGGCGTCTGGAATTTATGAATCAAAAGACGGCAAATTGATTTTCAGAAAGAAAACTTATTATGCTCAAGATTTGAAAGAAAATGAATTTCTGATTCAAGCCGCGGAAAAAGGAAGTTTAATAAGCCCTGATATGGAATATGCCAACATTCAAATCGGCTGTGGTATAATGGAAGACGGGCAACGGTTGAAATTATCTTCTAGCGAGATGGCTGGCCTTGTTTCGGAAAATATAATTTAATCGTTAAATTGCTGTATTGCTAAATTGTTAAGTCCCTTTTAATTTTAACAATTCAACAATGTAACAATTTAACAGTGTAATAATTCAATCTATGAAATCTTGCAATTATGACAAAACATTATTAGCGGCAGTTATTTTGCTGTCTATTTTCGGTTTGATTATAATTTCAAGCGCAAGCGTTGTAATGAGCTATAATAATTTCGGATATAATCATTATTATTTTTCACACCAATTTTTTTATGGATTTCTTCCGGGAATTATTCTTTTGTTTCTGCTTCAAAAAACGGACTATAAAATATTTAAAAAATACGCTTTGCTTTTTTTAATCTTAACAATAGTTCTTTTAATAATTGTTTTTATTCCCGGATTGGGTTTCGGACTGAAAGGCGCGAACAGGTGGATAAGTATTTTTGACATAAGTTTTCAGCCCTCGGAATTTATCAAACTGACTTTCATTATCTATCTTGCCGCGTGGCTTGAAAGGAATAAAAAAAGCGCGAAAGATTTTTCAAATTTATTTGCGCCTTTTTTAGCCGTGGTTTTTATAGTAGCCATTCCTTTGATATTACAGCCGGATGTTGGCACTCTTAGCGTTATTATTTTGACCGCCGTGGTTATGTATTTTATATCAGGGGCAAAGATAAGCCATATTTTCGCGCTTGGCGCGATAGGGCTTGCCGGACTGTTTCTGCTGGTAAAAATCGCGCCCTACAGAATGAACAGGTTTATGGTTTTTTTGCATCCCGAAATTGATCCGCAGGGAATCGGTTATCAAATAAATCAAGCTTTATTGGCGATTGGCTCAGGCGGGATTTTTGGCTTGGGATTTGGACACAGCAGGCAAAAATTCAATTATCTTCCCGAACCGATTGGCGATTCAGTTTTTGCCATTACGGGCGAAGAGCTTGGCATGATAGGATTAAGCATTCTGCTGGTCTTGTTTTTGGTTTTTGCTTTGCGAGGATTTAAAATCGCAAGCAAAGCGCCTGATAATTTTGGGAAATTCGCCGCGGTTGGAATAACTTCATGGATTACTTTTCAAGCGCTGGTTAATATGGCCGCTATTACATCTTTAATTCCCCTAACTGGTATTCCTTTGCCTTTTATCAGCTATGGCGGATCGGCCTTGATAACTTCGCTGGCGGGAGTTGGAATCTTGCTAAACATTTCAAAACAAGGAAGATACTAAACAAAAATAGCTTAAAACTTTGTCATTTGTTATCGCTCCTTCTTGTTTTGTCTAAAAAATGGTAGAATTAAATTATTGAATTGTTAAATTGCTAAATTGTTAAAAACGTTCAACAAAACAACAATTTAACAATTTAACAATTTAACTTAATTTTATGAGAATTTTATTTGTAGGAGAACCGCTAAAAGGATACCTGTATCCGATAATTTCAGTTTACGAAGAGCTTAAAAGAATTATAGAAAAATCAGATTCAGAGCCTTCGGAATTTATGCTAATAAGCTCAAAGAGCCATTTTCTAGAGGAAATGCTTGAAGGAACAGGAATGCCGTATAAAGCCATACAAGCTGCAAAACAAAGGAAGCCTTTCTCTCCCTTGGTTTTTGTTGATTTTTTTATGCTTCTTATCGGTTTTTTGCAATCAATAATTTATGTTTTTGATTATATGCCGGATGTTATTTTTTCAAGGGGCGGTTATGTCTCTTTGCCCGTTGTTATAGTTGGCTGGATATTCCGCATCCCCATAATTATTCATGAGTCTGACACGGTCGCAAGGCCTATAGACAAATTTATGTTTCGTTTTGCGAAAAAAGTAGCGGTTTCTTTCAGCGATAGCAAAGAAATTTATGTTTCGCCAAAAGTATTTTTTTCCGGCAATCCCATAAGAAGTTTTGTCACGCAAGGAGACAGGGAAAAATCTTTAAAAAGTTTCGTTCTAGACAAAGAAAAACCGATTATTTTTATTATGGCAGGCAGCGAGGGAGCGGAAGAAATAAATAATTTTATATTGGAAATTCTTCCCGATCTGCTAAGAAATTACCAGATTATCCATCAATGCGGCATTGTGAATTATGATAAGGTAAAATCAATTGTTGAAAAAATGAACATTCCTAATTTAAACGATTATCATCTGTTCCCGTTTTTTAGGGAAAGGGCCGGCGAGGCTTACGCGGCTTGCGATCTTGTAATAAGCAGGGCTGGCGCGAATACTGTTTCTGAAATTATGGCTGCGGGAAAGCCAAGCATTTTAATTCCTCTCACTTCGGCGGTAAGCGACAAACAAGAAAAGAACGCCTTTCATTATTCTCAGTCCGGCGCGGCGGTTTTACTGAGCGAGAAAAATTTGAAACCCCATTTACTTTTGAATGTTATACATGAAATTTTTCAAAGTCGCTTAAAGTCTATGGAAATGAAAAGGGCGGCCAGACAGCTGGCCCATCCGGAAGCCGCCAAGAAAATTGCCGAGGAAATTATGAAAGTGGCGGGATGAAAATTAGAATATTGAATTTAGAATTTAGAATTTAGAATAAATAATTTTAAATCAAGACTATGCAGAAAGTAGATTTTGATAAAATTAGTAAAATCCACTTTATCGGCGTTGGCGGAATTGGACTGAGCGCGATTGCGAGGCTGATGAAAGAAAGAGGCAAGGAAGTGAGCGGCTCGGATCTGAGCCGTTCTTTGATGGTGGAAAGTTTGGAAAAAATCGGGATAAAAATTTATATCGGCCAGTCGGAAAAAAATATAAATAAAAATATAAATTTAGTAATTCACACGACAGCCATTTCCGAAGAAAATCCGGAACTGAAAAGAGCGAGAGGGCTGGAAATAAAAACAATTACTTATCCTGAATCTTTGGGGCTTGTTTTTAACGATAAATTTGGAATCGCGGTTTGCGGGACTCACGGAAAATCTTCAACGACGGCAATGGCGGGCTTGTTGTTAGACGACACAAAACTTGATCCGTCTGTCATTGTTGGAAGCATTGTGCCAAGATATAAAAGTAATTTAAGAGTCGGGAAAAGCAAGTATTTTTTGACAGAGGCTTGCGAATACGAAAGAGCTTTTTTGAATTACTATCCCCGGATAATAATTCTAAACAACATTGAGCTTGATCACACTGATTATTATAAAGATATAAAAGATTTTAGAAGCGCGTTTGAAGAGTTTGTCGGACACTTGCCGGAGGGTGGAATATTGATTTGCAATGGAGACGATAAAGAAATATCAAATATCAAATATCAAATATCAAATCAATTTCAAATGTCAAATGTCAAAATAATAAATTTCGGCTTAAGTGAAAATAATGATGTGCTGGGGTATAATATCAAAACAGAAGAGGGTAAAACGAAATTTAATGTGAAATATAAAGGCGAAGATCTGGGGGAGTTTGTATTAAAAGTCCCAGGAATTTTTAATGTCTATAATTCGCTTGGCGTTATATCTTTAGGGCTTGTTTTGAATGTTCCAATTGAGAAAATAAAAAAATCCTTGGAAAATTATTCAGGAATTTGGCGGAGGTTTGAAATAAAAGGAGAATATAAGCCCGCCGCCGCGCCTCATAAGCTTTGGCGAGGCAAGAGTGCTTTAGTGATTTCCGATTACGCGCATCATCCGACGGCGGTCAAATCCACGATTGAAGCGGCGCGGGAATTTTATCCCGGAAAAAGAATATTCGCGGTATTTCAGCCGCATCAGCATAACAGGACGAAAAAATTATATAAAGATTTTTTGAATAGTTTTTATTCTGCGGATGTCGTAATACTTTCCGAAATTTTTGATGTGGCGGGAAGAGAAGAGAAACAAGATCAAAATATTAGCTCTTATAACATGGTGGAGGATATTAAGAAGAAATTGGAAAATAAAGAAACTGGAAACTGGAAATTAGAAACTAAAAATTGGAAATTGGGGAATATTGTTCCCACTTTGGAAAAGGGGGCTAGGGGGATTTCTAGGCTGGATAGTAAAAATATATTTTACGCGAAAAACTTGGAAGAAACCCGCAAACTGATAGACGAAAAAATAAAGTCTGACGATATACTTCTTATTATGGGAGCTGGGGATATTTATAAAATGGCGGATGAGTTAGTGAAGAAATAAAAAAAACGATAAAATTAATATTTATTGTCATTTGATATTTTATACTTTTTCATACGGCTTTTCAATTTCAGACTGGAATGCTTCTAAAATTTTAACAGTTTTTTCCAGCGCCTCTAATGCTTCCCTAGAGTTAGGATCCGAATTGTTGTAATATAATGCCATTTGCAATAATATTTCTTCGGCAACACTTTTGATTCTTTGTTTCTTGTAGTCCTCCTCTTTTTTTCTTTGCTCTTCTAATTTTGGTATTTGCTTTTTGGTTTTATTGTGCGCATAAAGCGCTGCTTCTAATAAAATACCAGCTCTTTCTTCATTAAGTATTCTTGGCATTTTAACCTCCATTTATAATTTTATATTAAAGCAAAATTTTTTAAATGTCAAATGTATGCATAAGGTTAATATTATTATTGAATTTTTATGCTGTAGCAATAAAATTCAGTTAAGATTAGAAATAGTACCATAGCCTGGTCTATGATACTATGAAAATGAAAGTTGTTTAAAAAATATTATTAAAATATAATGCCAATTAAAATCCAAGAAAATATATCTTTGTCAAAATATACCTCGTTTAAAATCGGCGGGCTTGCTAGATATTTTTGCGCGGTGGAAAATATAACTGAAATAAAAGAGGCGCTGGAGTTTGCCGGGAAAAATAAATTGAAAATATTTGTTTTGGGCGGAGGAAGCAATCTACTGGTTTCGGATAGCGGTTTTAAAGGACTTGTTATCAAGATACAAGATACAAGATACAAGATACAAACGAATAATGAAATTTTTGCTGGATGCGGACTTTCTTTGGCTAAATTAGTTTCCGAATCGGTAAAAGCCGGCTTAACCGGACTGGAATGGGCGGCGGGAATTCCGGGGACGGTTGGCGGGGCGGTTTGCAATAATTCCGGAGCGTATGGAAAATGTATGGGGGATGTGGTGGAAGAAGTAAAAATTATACGCTGGCTCCATAGTCCCCACCGCAGTGGGGCTGTGGAGCCTGAACGCGAACGGCTTGCAGACAGGTTCCACAGCCCTGCGGGACTATGGAACCAGCGTATTGTTGAAAAATTGAAAAATAAGCAATGCCAGTTTTCTTATCGCGATAGTATTTTTAAAAGAGAGAAAAAATATATCATTTTAAATGTTGTTTTGAAATTGAAAAAAAGGGATGGGTTAAAAAGCAGAGAGAAAATTTCAGAATATCTGAAATCAAGAATGGAAAAACAGCCTCTTCAATATCCAAGCGCGGGAAGCGTGTTTAGAAATCCCGTTTTAGACGATGATCATCTAAAAAAATTAATAAAAGAAAATCCGGAGCTGGAAAGTATCAGCAAGGACAATACGATTCCAGCCGGTTGGTTTATTGAAGCGCTCGGGCTTAAAGGCAAAAAAATTGGCGGAGCGATGGTCTCGGAAAAACACGGAAATTTTATAGTGAATACAGGCAACGCTAAAGCGGAGGATGTGGCGATTCTCATCAGTTTAATAAAACAAAAAGTAAGAGATGATTTCGAGGTTCAGTTGAGAGAGGAGATTGAATATGTGGGGTTTTGAGATTGTTGTATTATTATATTGTTCTATTGTTCTATTGCTGTATTGCTAGATTGTTTTTGCAATTTAACATTTTTAGCATTTAGCAATTAATTTCCCAATATCCCAATATCCTTAATTTCCTTAATTTCCTTTTAATCTTGACATTTTACTAATTCCCGCACCGTCAGAGTCTCTCGCCTCGAGCCTGCCTGTCGGCAGACAGGGACCCTGACGAGAAAGCGGGCAAAGCGATATTTTTCGCTGGAGTCCCGACACGGAGACTCTAGCGGGGCGGGGAATAATTTCCTAATTTCCAATTTCTAATTTCCGTTATATCCTTGACATTTTTTCCATTTCATATATAATGCAAAGTCGGGATTTGTCCTTTGAAAACTTAATAAATTTACCGGTCCGAAAAGATTGCGATCCCTTTAGATGGCAATTTTTTGGGACTGGTGAATTAAAATTATACCAGTATCAGAGGTGAAAGAAAATGGAAGAAGATGTAGAAGAAATGTATAAGTTATTGAAGGTAAAAATATAATGAGGTGAAAAGAAATGACAGAAACAGAAGAAATTATAGAAGAATATAAAAAAGCTATGGAAGAAGCAGAAAAGTATTATCAAAGTGAAGACTTTGATAATTCGATAGTAAAAGCAAGCGAAGCGATAGCTACCATTAGAGAATGTGAAGTTATAGCTTTAAGAAAGCGAGCGTGGTCAAACAAGCATAAGGGTCATAAAAATCCAGAAACAAGAGAAGAATGCTACGGAAAAGCAAAAGATGACGCCTATGAAATTCTTGAAATTTCGAAAGATGTAGAAACAAGAAATTCTGCAATAAAGCTTCTCATGCTTCTGCCAGATGAAAACATCAAGATTCTATGTAATGCCGGAATAAATGAAGTAGAAAATTCAAGTTTGAGCGGACAAGAAAAAGGAGATCTTAAGGCAGAATTGAAAAATTCTCTTGGACTTGAAATCAAAAAAAGCGATCCAGAAGAGGCAATGCGCGTATTTAATGACGCTTATGAGTCAGTAACAAAAAGCACAACCCTTGCTGGACATCTTAAACACAATGCCGGCACTTGCTATTTGGAAATGGCAAACGCAGAAAATAATAATCTTGATAAATGGTCTTACTTGACTTATGCTTTAGATAATTTGCAAAAAGCATTAAAAGAATATCCTGCAAGTCAAACTTTACACAGAAGCGCTGTGGAGAGAAAAATAAAAGATACAGAAAATAAAATAAATGAGGTAAATCAGCGGATAGAAGAAGAAAACAAATAAAAATAGTCGTGTTAAGAATATTTAGAGGTTAATAGCTTTGGAAACATTCCAAACGATTTGCCTCTTTTTTTATTGCCCGTTTTCCTTCTTTGACACTTCCCCTTAATTTTGATAAACTTTGAATATGAAAAGAATAAACAAGAAAAAAATTAGAGAGGTGGCCGAAAAATACGGTTTGAGGCTTGTATTGCTGTTCGGCTCGCAGGCGAGCGGCAAAACTCATTTTGCCTCTGATTTTGATGTTGCCGTTTTGGGAGAGAGGTCTATAAACATTGAAAAAGAATTGGAAATTTGCTATGAATTCGTGAAGATCTTTAAAACTGATAATGTTGATATTGTTGATATCGGAAAATCCGGACCCCTGTTGATGAACCAAATTTTTACCAAGCCGCACGAGATTTTATTCTGCGATGATCTGCAAATTTATTTCCGCTATAAAATTTACGCGATGAAAAGCTATATAGAAGCCAAACCCCTGTTTATGTTAACCGAGAAACAAATTGATAATTTTTTAAAAGAAAGGCGGAATTTATGATTGATAAATTTTTAATTGAAGGCAAAATCAAAAACATTAAAGGATATATCGGCGAAATGGAAAATATTCTTGTTTTGGATACCAAGGCCATTCTTTCCAATACTGAAAAAATAAGAACATTGGAAAGGAGTTTTCAATTGATAGTGGATACGATGCTGGATATAAATATGCATTTTATTTCCGAATTGGAATTAAAAGTTCCGGATAATTTTCAAGGCACATTCGGAATTATATCGTCTCAAACGGAAATTTTCCCGGAGGAGTTTGCCGATAAAATCGCTCCGTCTGTCGGATTGAGAAACAGATTAGTTCATCGCTATGAAGAGGTAAAGCCGAAGTTTTTTGTGGAGCAGGTGAAAAAAGAATACAAAGACTTCGTGAAATATTTGGATATTATAAACCGATATCTGAAGAAAATTAAATGAGAGGCAAAAGATTTTTAGCGTCTGCGGGGTTAATCGCCTCTTTTTTTATTGCCTTAAAAATGGTAAAATATAAGTATAAGCCTGAAATAAAATTGTCGCGTCTTCCCATCGCAGTCCTGTCTGCCGACAGGCAGGCCCGAGGCGGAGACTGCGACGAGGCGGAATTAGCGGAAAATAACCAAGATACAAGATACCTGTCTGCCGACAGGCAGGCAATAACCAACAAATTCCAATATCCAATAATAAATATCCTATGTTTGAAATTTTTGAAAATCATCGCGGTTGGTATTCGTGGGTGCCGAAGATGGAAAAGGTTACCTTTGATGTTTCGCTGGTGCATTTTTTACTGATGTTCGGATATAAGCTTTTCTCGCTTTATTATCCTTTGTTTTTAATTTCAATCGGATTTACCGTGATGAATATCGGGAGCATTTATCTTCTCATTTACTCAGTCATCGCTGTTTCTTCCATAGTTATAAACTATTACATTCACAGACTAAATCCCTCAAAAGTCGCGGCGCTGGGAATCGCAGGCTATGGATTTTTTGCGCTGTTAATGCTTTTAAGCAGCAGTCCCTCGCTTGTATCAACGATAAAAATAATAACGCCTTTTTCCTTGGAACAGTTAATTATGTCGTTTGATTTATCGGGCAAGCTGATTATTTTCTATATCGCTCAAATAATTCTTGGTTTCTCCGCGGCGGCGTGGCTGGTTTCTTTGCGGTTAATTTTGATGAAGTCCAAACCAGAAAGCAAAAGCAGAAGTTTCGGATGGTTCTATTCTATGCCTCATTACGCCTCTGTAATTGCTCCCGTAATCGGCGGAGCTGTGATTTGGAAATTCGGCTTTACGGGAGTTTTTGCTTTGAGCGTTCTAATCCAATTTGCCAATGCGATTTACGCGTATGCGAAATTGAATGGAAAAACAGTAACATCGCGAAGGCGACATGTCGATGTGTCGCCTGCGGAAGTTGTGGAGCTTATTGCGCAAAAAGGCTCCATAGCCTCGAGGCGAGGACTATGGAGCCAGCAGAGGCTGGGAGGGGTTGAAGTTCGCGCAAGCTTAAGAAAAAATTATAAAGCGGTTTTTGGCATTATAAAATCCGATAAAGCTTTCGCGCTGATTTTAATTTCTATTTTTTCCGTTTTAATTCTCGGAGGAATATATCGCGCGTTCTTTGTTTTGTTTTTGGAAAATATGTCCTTTTCCAATGAAGAGATAATCAAATTTATCGCCATAGCTTCCATCGCTTATCTTCCTCTTTCAATAGCGGCTATAAAAATAATGGGCAAATTAAGAAGCGGGAAGATAATAAGCGGCGGAATAATCATAGAAGGCATTGCGACAATTGTTCTTGGAATTTTTGCGAGCGCGCTGAATTTGCTGGGATTTTTCGCGGTTATGCTGATTGATTCTCTTGGAGCTTTGATGCTGGGCAGCGGAAAAAGTTCTATGCTTTGCAAAAAATTTAAAAATTATCAAGAAGAAGCGTCAACAATAGATACCGTCCTGACAACTCTAGGTCCCGCTCTCGGCGCGTTTTTGGGAGGCTTGGCGATTTCTTATATCGGATTTCAAAATATGTTTTTATTTGCCGGCGCGGCAGTTTTTTTGTTCGGGATTGCTTCGCGGGGATTGAAGGTGAATAATAAATAAGCAATTGATTGTAACTCATTGTAATTTATTGTATAGTGAATTTCAATATCACGGAGTCCTGACGAACCTGCCTGCGGCAGGCAGGTTCGTCAGGACTCCAGATTAAGCAAGTGTCATTTCAATCTCAAGCACTCGGGAGAAATCTATAATTTTTAGATATTTCTATATATTCAGATTTCTCGCGAGGCGCCTGCCTGACGGCAGACAGGCTCGAAATGACAGCTTCATTAAATGTGTAAAATGTTATTATGTTAAAATGTTTATATGTTTATATGAATCTTTCCTTGATAAATTCAATGGATATGCTATCATTATTCTACATTACCTTGGATTATGAAATTGCCTATCTTGGTTTTATTAGTGTAAATATTAGTTGAATTAGTGTTTTTTATATATAAACACGAATACAACTAATATTTACTAAATATAACTAATTTATGATTTTGTGTTTCATAACATATTAATAAACTAACAAAATAAAAATGAATATCATTATAAAAGGGACAAATCTGGAGCTTCATGAGGATTTGAAGAATTATGTCAATGAAAAAATAGGCGGTTTGGTAAAATTCATTGAAAATGACAATGTGGACACAAGCGGCGTGACGGCTCGCGTGGAACTTGCCAAAACCACGCAGCATCATCAGCAGGGAGATATATATAAAGCCGAAGTTAATCTTCAGCTTCCCAAAAAAATGCTCAGGAATGTCGTGGAAAGCGATGATATTTATAAATCAATTGATGATGTGAAAGACGAGCTGAAAATTATGATAAATGAATATAAAGACGCGCGAACTTCAAAAATAAGAAAAGGAGCAAGAATGATCAAAAAACTGAAAGGGCTTTCGCCGCTGGCATGGGTGAAAGGCGAATTTAAAAAATTTAAAATCGGCAGGAAAGATTAGATAGGCATATAAACATATAAGCATTTTATTCTGACACTAAATATTAAATATTTTATATTTTATTTATGAACAGAAAAATATATCAAAGGGAATTAAACAAGCTGTCCAAGCAAATCATAGAAAAATACAGACCGGAAAAAATAATTTTATTCGGCAGCTTGGCGGCGGGAAAATTAAGAAAAGGCAGTGATATTGATTTGCTGGTAATTAAAAAAAGCGATAAGGATTATTGGAAGAGGGCGGAGGAAATTGCCAAAATAATAGACATAGATGTGCCTTGCGATGTTTTGAATATTACGCCGAAAGAATTAAAATATAGGTTATCTGTTAACGATCTTTTTATAGGAGAAATAATTAACAACGGAAAAGTAATTTATGAAAAAGCTTAATTTAGAAGAATCTAAAGAATGGTTTAGTATTGGCAGTAATGAGTTTGGTTTTGCTTGTTTGGGATTATACTCTCTTGCTAAACGAATTCCGATTTGATATAATTAAGGCATAATCCTTAACTTATCAAGTCTTATGCTTAAAATTAATATTTCCAAGTTTGATATTGAAGAAATTAAACTTAAAAAAAGAGA
>Ga0180732_1001128_pt1 | contig 17669 bp, 28 predicted proteins | sample KR11_01MetaG_FD_148674 | JGI IMG/M metagenome (GOLD analysis project Ga0180732, IMG submission 148674) | Groundwater microbial communities from the Olkiluoto Island deep subsurface site, Finland - KR11_0.1 MetaG | ecosystem: Environmental > Aquatic > Deep subsurface > Groundwater | place...
CATTTCTTTTTGGGACAAAGCCGCCTCAACAATTTTAATTGATTTTTCGCCAAGATTTTTCACCTTAGCCAGATCTACTTCAGTAGCAGTCACTAAATCAGCGACTGTGCCATAGCCTCCTTTACGCAAGGCATTAGCAATTCTGGTGGGTAAATCAAGCTCCTCAACTGTCAATCTTAAATTCAAGTCAGGAGCTTTAATCCTAGTCTCCTTTTTTTTCGGCACTTTTTTAGGCTCATATACTTGATGAAAATAGCCAACCAAAATTTTAGCTGCTTGTTTTAAAGCTTGACTTGGTTTCAAGCTACCATCAGTAGTGATCTCTAAAACTAACCTGTCTAAGTCAGTTCGTCGACCAACACGGGTGGCTTCAACCCGATAATTGACCTGAATTACGGGGCTGAAAACCGCATCAATCGGAATTTCACCTAATTTTTCTACCTCTTTTTCTTCAGCCGGCGAATAACCATAACCAAGTTCAACTAACATTTCCGCCTTCAAGCGATTTTTTTTGGTCGCCAAATTTCCAATCACCAAATCCGGATTAGCAATCTCTACTTTAGCTGGAGTTTCAATATCACCGGCTTTAACTGCACCGGGACCAGTCTTTTCTAAACTCAACTTAGCGGGTTTTTTACCGTCATAACTAACTTTAACTTGCTTGAGGCTAAGGATGAACTCCACAATATCCTCCTTTAATCCCTCAAGAGTAGAAAATTTGTGCTTAATTCCAGTTATCTTCACCTGGGTAATCGCCGCCCCAGGAAGAGCTGAAAGCAGTACTCGCCGCAAGGCATTTCCTAAAGTGTGGCCAAACCCTGGTTCCAAAGGTTCAATAACAAAATGACCAAAATCCTTGGTCTCTTTTTCTTTTTTAATTCGAAATAAAGGCTCCATCACGGACCTCCTATCTAGAATAGTATTCTACAATTAACTTATCATCAATACCTGATTCTATCTCTTCTCTTTCCGGCAGACGAACCATTTTACCAACTGGGCCTTTTCTTTGCAACCATTTGGGCGCATTTTTCGCTCTATCTGCCCAGTTTTTTTCAACTGCCACTACCTTCATTGCCTTATCGCCCAGGCGAACAATATCACCAGGTTTAACTTGATAAGAAGCGATATTTACCCGCTTATCATTGACATAAGCATGACCATGGCTCACTAATTGCCTGGCTACTGAACGAGAAGGTGCCAAACCTAATCGGTAGACAATGTTATCTAATCTCGACTCTAAAAGCTGGAAAAGAACTTCGCCCGTTGCTTGGGGATTTTTAGCAGCTTTTTCAATATAACGGCGGAATTGTCTTTCCAACACCCCATAAAGTCTCTTCGCCTTCTGCTTTTCTCTTAACTGCTGACCATATTCACTCATCCTTCTCCTACCCCTAGGACCATGCTGTCCCGGAGGTACGCCGCCTTTTCTCTCAATCGGACATTTAGGTGAATAACAGCGCTCGCCCTTTAAAAAAAGCTTCACTCCTTCTCGTCGGCAAAGTCGACATTTAGCATCAGTGTATCTCGCCATCTAACCTCTCCTTTTCTTTCTTGGTCTGGGACCGTTATGAGGAATCGGGGTAACATCCGCAATTAAACTCATCTTGATTCCCACCGCTCTCAAAGCTCTTAAGGCTGAATCTCTTCCTGGTCCAGGACCTTTAATATAAACCTCGACTTCTTTTACTCCATGAGCCAAAGCCTTTTTTGCTGTTGCTTCGACCGTACTCACGGCCGCAAAAGGAGTTGATTTTCTCGCCCCCTTAAAACCAACCTCGCCTGAACTTCCCCAACAAACAGTATTGCCTTCCAAATCAGTAAAAGTAATAATCGTATTATTAAAAGTGGCTTGGATATAGGCCTTAGCCTTAGCCACCTGCTTCGGTTCTTTTTTAGTTTTTTTTGCTTTAGTTTTAGCTTTTGCCATAGCTACTTCTCACCCTTTAACTTTTTCTCTTTTTCTCTAGGCTCCCCGATAGTAATGCCAAGCTTTGCTAAATCTTTCTTTCTCATAGCGCCAACCGTCTTCCGCTTACCTTTCTTCGTCCGGGCATTAGACCGGGTTCTTTGGCCACGAGCCGGTAAGCCTTGAGCATGTCTTATGCCTCGATAACTTCCCGTTGTCTTTAACTGCTTAATATTTTCACTAATTATACTTTTTAGCTCTCCTTCAGTCGGGAGTTTATCGATTGCTTTCCGCAAACGAGTCACTTCTTCACTAGTCAAATCTTTTATCCTTTTGTTAGGATTAACTTTAGTCTCTTCCAAAATATTCTGAACATTCTTTCGACCAATACCATAAATAGCGGTTAGACCGATATCTATTCTCTTTTCAACTGGTAAATCAACTCCGGCAATACGTACAGCCATGTTTACCCTTGTCTTTGTTTATGACGGGGATTAGAACAAATAACATAAACTCGCCCCCGTCGGCGAACAATTTTGCAATTTTTACAAAGCTTTTTCACTGACGCTTTTACCTTCATCTTTTTCGCGACCCGCTCCTTGGCGGGGAGAGAAAGGGCGGTCGAGTCTGCACTCAGTGCGGACGAGGCCGTCATTCTTTCTCCCGATAAACAATCCTGCCTCTGGCTTCATCATGCGGTGTTAATTCCACTCTTACTCCATCTCCAGGCATAACCTTAATGTGGTACATTCTCATCTTGCCTGAGAGATAACATAAAAGATTCCGACCGTCTTTAAGCTCTACCCTAAAAGTGGCGTTCGGCAAAGCCTCAGTCACCACCCCAAGGACTTCTTCTTTTTTCTGCTTTATCATTCTAGAGTATTCTACCAAAAATTAAACCTAACCTCAAGCGTAAATCAGGTATAATTCGCTTTTTTAGTCAAAACTATAGGTCCTCGCTTAGTCACTACCACTGTGTTTTCAAAAAGCCCAGCTAGCTGCTCATCAGCTGTTTCTATTGTCCAACCATCATTATTAACTACTACTTTAGGCTTCCCTTGGGTATAAATTATCTCAATGGCGAGAGTCATCCCTGATTTTAATTTTTCAGTATTGGCAATCTTCCCTTTTAAAAAACAAGGAATGGCGGGTGGTTCATGAAGTTTTTTTCCGACACCATGACCCACTAAAGCCTGAATTGGTTGAAAACCATATCTCTTAATCTCTTTTTCAATTGCCTGCGAAATATGACCGACCCGACTACCTGACTTTGCTGCTTGAACAGCTTTGGCTAAAGCTCTCTTCCCAGCCTCTAAAAACTTCTCATCCTGACTCCTGACTCCTGACTCTTCACTCTTCGCTCTAATCGTCCTCGCCATATCAGTATGAAGCCCTTGATAAAACATTCCTATATCTATACTGAGTAAATCGCCGTCTTTCAATTGATAGTCGTTAGGCACTCCATGAACTACCCCTTGATTAACATTAAGACAACTTGCCCAATGATAGCCCTCAACCATTTTAAAAGAAGGCTTGCCTCCTTGTTTTTCAATGAGCTGCTCGGCGAGACGATCAATTTCTTTCAAACTCATCCCCGGCTTAATCTTGATTTGCCCCATCACCCAAGCCAATTTCCTGCCCCCTACCTCCATTGTCTTAATTTCTTTGGCTGACTTAAGGGGAATCATTGCTCCAACCGGTTCATAATGTCCTGATAAATCGCCTCAATTGGTCTCTCGCCATCAACCTCTTCCAAAATTCCTTGCTGGCGAAAATATTTAAGCACAGGCTCTGTCTCTTGATGATAAATACGAAGCCTTTCGGCAATAAGCTCGGGTGTATCATCCTTCCGGCCTCGCTTTAATAATCTCTTAGTATTCTCTTCATCGGAAACATCAAGGTAAAAGATTTTATCTACTTTGAAAGGTTGGCCCTTTGCTTGACTGAGGGTCCGGGGTGATCCATCTAAAACAAAGCCATTTTTGTATAAAGGTTTTTCGACTTCATTTTCTAAAAGTTCATTATGTTCTTTGTCTGGTACTAGATGGCCTTTGTCCAGAAGCTCTTTAACTTTTTTACCAAGTGGAGATCTTTCTTTAGCTACTCTCCGGTAAAGCTCTCCTGTTTGCAAGTGTGGCAGATTTAGCTTTTTAGCTAAAAGTTCTGCCTGAGTTGTTTTTCCCGAGCCTTGCGGACCCATTACTATTATTTTCATCGTAAAAAGCCCTCGTAGCTCCTCATTGTCATCATTGCTTCTAATTGGCGAGTGGTTTCTAAAATAACGGAAACAACAATAAGAATACTAGTTCCACCGATGGTCAAAGTAGCTATCCCGGTCAAGCCTTGGGCAATTGACGGTAAAATAGCAATCAAACCTAGGAAAATTGCCCCTGCTAAGGTAATCCGGTTCAGAATTCGATTCAGATAATTAGCCGTTGGCTGACCGGGCCGGATACCAGGAATAAAACCGCCATACTTTCGGATTTCCTCAGCAATTTTATCGGGGTTAAAAACTACGGCTGTATAAAAGTAGGTAAAACCAACCACCAAAAAGAAATAAGTCAGGTTGTAAATCAACCCACCGGGTTGAAAAATATTCGCTAGGCTACCGGCTATCTTAGCCACGGTTGGCTGAGGAACACCTTGTAAAAAATTACCTAACATTGAAGGCAAAAGAATTAAAGAAACAGCAAAAATAATGGGAATTACCCCCGCCTGATTAATCTTAAGAGGGAGATAAGTTGATTGACCACCGTAAATTTTTCTTCCTCGAACTCGACGAGCATACTGAATTCTGATTTTTCGACTGGACTCATCAATAATGACAATAGCAACAATAACCGACAAAGCCATCACTAAAAAGATAATCAAATTAAACAAATTACCAGGTTCAAAAATAGCAAATGTCTGACCGAATTGAACGGGATAGCGAGAAACAATCCCGGCAAAAATCAACATCGAAATACCATTACCAATTCCGTATTCACTAATCAATTCACCAAGCCACATTAAGAAAATTGTCCCGGCGACCATCGTCACCACTAGGTTAACCAGGTTTAAGGGGGACAAACTACCAATAATTTGTTGATTTCTCAAAAGAGCATACATCCCCAAAGATTGAACTCCTGCCAAAGGCACGGTTAAAATCCGGGTGTATTGATTAATTTTTTGTCGCCCATATTCGCCTTCTTTAGACAATTCCTCTAGTTGAGGAATGACCATGGTAAGTAATTGGAAAATGATTGAGGCGTTAATGTAAGGGTTTAAGCCCAAAGCCATAATGGAAAAGTTAGCTAAAGTTCCACCAGAGAAAATATCTAACAAGCCTAGCAATTGATTTCGCTCAAAGAGTTGGCGGAGAGCGACAATATTAACGCCCGCAACCGGAATATGAGCGGCGAAACGAAAGAGAATAAAAATAGCGGTCGTAAACAATAGCTTCTTTCTCAAATCGCTAATTTTCCAAGCATTGATAAGAACGGTGAGAATTCTGTTCATCTATTTTCCTTTCTTTTTTGTCTTTTTCTCTTTCTTTTGGTTGTTTTTGGTGGCTTTTCTTTTTTCTTAGCAACGACTTTCTTTTTAACTTCAACCACTTTTCCTCCAGCTTTAACAATCTTTTTCACCGCTCCTTTAGAGGTTGGCAATTCCACTGTCAAAGCCACTTGTAAGTCGCCGTCGCCCAAAATCTTGACTCCCTGTTTCTTAGCTTCATCAGCGGCAACAATGCCTTTTTTAACCAAAGTGGTTAAATTGACTTTCTCTCCTTTCTTATAAAGATTAAGATATTTAACATTTACCACCAGAGGCTTAGGTTTCAAAGATTTAAATTTCCCTTTACCCCGTTGAAGCGGCAATTTTTTGAGAAATGACTTTTTCGTTTTCGTTCCCTCAAAAGTCAAACTGACCTTACCGCGGGCTTTAAGTCCTTTAGCTCCTCGACCAACAGTATGACCGCCCTTGCCTGAGCCATAACCCCGACCAAGTCTTTTTCTCTTTCTTTTGGTTGTTTTTGGTAATTGATTTAATTTAGCCATAAGCGCTCCGCTTAGAGCAAGAGAGCGGGAAAACAAGAGAGTAAAAATTCCTGCTCTTCTACTCTTTCACTCTTTTAGTCTTGAGTTGCTTCAATGCCTCAAGAGTAGCATAAACATTATTAATTTTATTATTACTCCCCATGATTTTAGAAACAATATCTTTAATTCCGGCTGCCTCTACCACTACTCGCACTGCCCCACCTGCCTTGACTCCGGTTCCTGGCGGCGCTGGCTTTAACAAAATTTTAGCCGCCCCTCGCTTAATCCTAATCTCATGAGGAATGGTCGTTCCTTTTATTGGCACCTCAATCATCCCTTTTTTAGCTTGCCTAAGGCCTTTCTTAATCCCAGAAACAACATCCGGTGCCTTCCCTAAGCCAACTCCCACTTTACCTTTCTTATCACCAACGACAGTTAGGACGGAAAAGCTGATTCGGTTCCCCCCTTTGGTTTTTTTAGAAACCCTATTAACTTGAACCACTTTCTCTTCAAATTCTTTTTCTTCTTGGTTTCCTGCTGAAAATCTTCTATATTCGGCCATATCTAGAATTTTAGTCCTCCCTCTCTGGCTCCTTCAGCCAAGGCTTTAACTCGGCCATGATAACGGTAAGGACCGCGATCAAAAATAACTTGTTTAATTTCCTTTTTTAAAGCTTTTTTGGCTAAAATCTCTCCCACTAATTTCGCCCTCTCCGTCTTAGTTTTATTTTTTTTTGACTTGATCTCTTTCTCGCTGGCGGAAACCAAAGTTTTTCCCTGTTCATCATTAATTATCTGGGCATAAATAGTTTGATGGGAACGAAAAACCGACAATCTCGGTTTTTTCGCCGTTCCCCTGATTTTTATCCTCACTCTGGTTTTTCTTTTTTCTTTTTGACTTTTCTTTTTCATCTTATCTCCTATCTCTTATCTCTTATTTCTTATTTCATTCACTTGCCCCAAAGCCAGCGGCACCCACTTTTCCAGCCTTACCTGGTTTACGCCTTACCTCCTCGCCTTGATAACGAATTCCCTTGCCTTTATAAGGCTCTGGGGGTCTAATTTGACGAACCTTCGCCGCCACCTGACCCACTAAACCTTTATCGGCCCCAGAAATCTTAATCGTATCATCACCTTCAATTTCGAATTGAATGCCTTCAATCGGCTCAACTGTTACCGGATGAGAAAAGCCTAAAGACAAAACAAGTTTTTCCCCTTCTTTTTTAACCCGATAGCCTGTCCCTACTAGCTTTAAAACTTTACCATAGCCTTCGGTTACTCCGGCAACCATATTGGCAATTAAAGTCCGGGTTAAGCCATGTAAAGAACGACTAAATCTATCATTCTTTTTCCGGCTCACCTTAATTTTATCTTGGCTGACTTCTATTTTAAGCTCTGGTCTAATCTTCTGCTTCAATTCGCCTTTAGGACCCTTAACCACTAAAGCTGATTGGCGGTAGTCAACCTTAACGCCTTCAGGTATTTTTATTGGTTGTTGACCGATTCTACTCATGGTTACCAAACTTGACAAATAACCTCTCCACCAAGATTTTTCTTTTTAGCCTCTCTATCCGTCATCAATCCCTGGGAAGTAGAAAGAATTCTCATCCCAAAACCGCTTCGCAACGGCTTCAGCTCCTTAGCTTGGAGATAAACTCTTAAACTAGGCTTAGAAACTCGTTCAACATGACTAATCGCGGGTTCTTGGTTTGGATACTTCAATTCTAAAACCAATTCTTTCTCTTGCGGTTTTTTACCCTCGACGGTTACTTTTTTAAGGTAACTCTCTTTAACTAAAATTTTAACTAAGCTCTCTTTAATCACTGAATAGGAAGCTCTCACCTGTTTCTGGTGAACGAGGTAGCCATTTCTAATTCTGGTAATTAAATCACCAATCGGATCAGTCATTTTACCAACTTGATTTAGTTACACCCGGTAATTCCCCTTTATGAGCTAATTCGCGAAAACAAAGCCGGCAAAGACCAAAAAGACGAATATAGCCCCTTGGTCGTCCACAAAGCCGACAACGATTATGTTGGCGGCTGGAATATTTCGGCTTTTTCTGGTCTTTGATAATTTTTGACTTTTTTGCCATCCTTCGACTCCTTTTTAGTTTACCCCGAGTTTATCGAGGGGCTCAGGACAAGTTAGCCCTTCTCAAATGGCATCCCTAATAATTCTAACAAGCGCTTAGATTTCTCATCGGTTCGAGCATTAGTGACAATCGTTATCTCCAATCCCTTCACTTTATCAACCTTAGCATAATCAACTTCCGGAAAAACAATTTGCTCGGGAATTCCAAGACTATAATTGCCTTGCCCATCAAAGTTTTTCAAAGAAACGCCTTGAAAGTCCCTTGATCTAGGCAAAACTACCGTTACTAACTTTTCAAAAAAGTCATACATCCGCTGGCCTCTTAAAGTAACCATTAAACCAATTGGCTGACCGGCGCGTAATTTAAAACCGGCAATTGACTGGCGGGCCTTTGTTACTTTTGGCTTCTGCCCGGTAATAACCGCTAGATTATTACTGGCTGTTTCAAGGGCTTTTTTATCTTCCATCGCTTCACTTAAACCAACATTGATGATAATTTTTTCCATTCTCGGTGCAGCCAAAACATTAGCCAATCCTAGTTCTTTAGCTAGCTTTGGAGCAATTTTCTCCTGATATTTTTTCTTTAAATTAGTGCCTGACATTTTCGACAAATTCTTGTTTTACCTTGACCGCCGGCAGGCAGGTTGCCTGATTTATCAATTTGGTAACCAACCCGAGTTGGTTTTTTACATTTAGAACAAACCAGGGCAACATTGGCAATCGCCAATGGTTTAACAATCTCAATAATTCCTCCTGGTTTTCTTTCACTCTGTTTCCGGGCGTGTTTTTTATAAACATTAATCCCCGGGATAAGGACTTTACCAGTCTTGGGGAAAATTTTTTCAATCTTTCCTTTCCGACCTTTATCTTTCCCCTTAATAACAATGACCGAGTCCCCTTTTTTTAACTTCATATTACCTCCGGTGCCAGAGAAGCAATCTTCGCATAGCCTAAATCTTTAATCTCTCTGGCAATTGGACCCAAAATTCTTGTTCCCCTTGGGTTACCTTGTTTGTCAATAATCACTGCCGCATTATCATCAAAACGGACGTAAGACCCATCAGGGCGGCGTTTTTCTTTTTTGGTTCGGACAATCACCGCTCTGACGATTTCTGAGTCCTTAACCACCCCTTCCGGATCAGCTTGGTCAACTGCTGCCACAACTGAATCGCCAATTTGCCCAAAACGCCTTTTAGAGCCACCCAAAACCCGGATAACTTTTAACTTTTTGGCACCACTGTTATCCGCCAGTTTAAGAACACTTCTTAATTGAATCATTTTTTCATCACCTCAATAATTTTCCATTTTTTCGTTTTACTAATTGGTCTGGTCTCAACAATCACCACTCGATCACCCACCTTTACTCCTAATTCATCATGAGCATGAAATTTTTTCTTGGTCTTCATTCTTTTTTTGTAAATCGGATGAGCCACCAATCTGACCACTTCCACTGTGGCAGTTTTGTTCATTTTAGTACTGATAACGTGACCGCTAAATTTTTTCATTGGTTTAATTCCTTTTCTCTTAAAATTGTTTTTAAAACCGCTAAGCGATGGCGCTGATTCATTAAACCCCGAACATTTTTAACTTTACCGGCTTTGAGTTCTAGTTTTAATTTAGCCAATTCTTTTTCTGTCTTAGCTACTTCCTTTTGGAGCTGGTCAATTGTTTTTTGGTGTAATTCCTGTTTTTCTTTTATTTTCATCAACTACTCCTTCTTAACAAACTTTGTTTTAAAAGGTATCTTCGCCCCTGCCCTCTTAATTGCTTCGCTGGCAATCGCTTCATCTACCCCGGCTAACTCAAAAATGATTCTCCCTGGTGTTACCACTGCCACATGATGGTCAACCGCTCCTTTGCCTGAGCCCATCCTTACCCCGGCTGGCTTTTTCGTCACCGGCTTATCAGGAAAAACCCGAATCCAAACCTTACCTTGTCTTTTCGTTTGATGGGTAATCGCTTTTCGAGCGGCTTCTATTTGTCGAGTCGTCAACCAGCCTCGACCCAAACTTTTTAAGCCATAGTCACCAAAGTTCAAGGTCGAACCTCGAACCGACTTACCTTTCATCCTGCCGCGGAATTGTTTCCGATATTTTTCTTTTCTTGGTTCTAGCATTACTTCTCCTCTTTTTCTCCTTTATGAATCCAGACTTTAACCCCCACATAACCAAATCGAGTTAAAGCCGGTACTTGGGCATAATCAATATTGGCTCGCAAGGTCTGCAAGGGAATAGCTCCGTCTTTAAAAGTTTCTGTCCGGCCAACTTCTGTTCCGCCCACTCGACCGGCGAGAGCAATTTTTACTCCCTTAGCACCAGCGCTCATCACTCTTTCTACTGCTTTATTAGCTATTCGGCGGTAGGGCATTCTCTTCTCTAATTGCTGAGCTATTCGTGTCGCCACTAAGTGAGCAGATAATTCCGGCTCTTTTGCTTCTTCAACATCAATTTCCAGATTTTTTTCTGGCTCAGGCAAACTCACCATTTTAACTAGCTCCTGCTTCAGTAATTCTAAGCCCGAACCGCCGCGCCCAATCACTACTCCCGGACGAGAAACAACCAAAGTAATTTTCATTTTATTAATGGAGCGATCAATGCGAGCTTCAACAATCCCGGCTAAAGCCAATTTATCCATTAGGTAACGACGGATTTTATAGTCCTCCAAAATATTTTCCCGGTATTGCTTAGGATCCCGAGCAAACCAGCGTGATTTCCACTGTTTAGAATCTTGTAATCTGAAACCGAATGGATTAACTTTTTGTCCCATGTTTCTCCTTTTTCTCTTTCTTCTTCTTAACTTCCTTCTTAACCTCCTTCTTCTCCTCTCCTTCAAGCACAATTTTGATATGAGCCATCCTCTTTAAAATCTGATGAACTCTGCCCTTAGCCACAAACCGATAGCGCTTCATCCGCGAACCTTCACCAATTTCCAGCTTTTTAATTTTTAAGCCTTCTTTATTAAGATTAAAATTGTTTTCTGCATTGGCTATTCCTTGTCTAAGAGTCTTTAACAACAACCGCGCTCCCTTTTTATTAAGGCTTTTCAAAATTATTTCCGCTTCCAGAGCCCTTAAACCCCGGATTTCATCCGCCACCAGGCGTAATTTCCTGGGCGTTTGACGAACAAATTTGGTTTGAGCAATAACTTCCATGATTTTAAGTTTTAGTAACAACTCGCTTAACCACCCGACCATGGCCATGAAAAGTCCGGGTTGGGGCAAACTCACCTAGTCGCTGACCAACCATCGCTTCAGAAACAAAAACATCAATAAAATTTCGACCATTATGAACCTGAAAGGTATGGCCAACAAATTCCGGTGGAATTTGACTGGCTCGCGCCCAGGTTTTAATCGGTTCCTTTTTGCCAGTCGCTTTCTGAGCCATGACTTTCTTAAGTAATTTTTGGTCGATATATGGTCCTTTTTTAGATGATCTGCCCATTTCACTTCCTCCTCTTAACAATTAACTTATCGCTGTATTTCTTGGGTCTCCGAGTTCTCTTGCCCAAAGTTTTCTTTCCCCAGGGTGACTTGGGGCTGGGCATCCCAATTGGCGAACGCCCCTCACCACCGCCATGAGGATGAGAGCCAGGATGTTGAGCCACCCCTCGGACAGTAGGTCGAATTCCCATGTGCCTCTTTCTTCCTGCTTTTCCCAGTTTTCTTGTCTTCAACTCAGGCTTGCTCACTTGACCAATGGTGGCATAACACACTTCTTTAATCATCTTTTGCTCGCCTGAAGGCAGCTTGACAACCGCATAACCTCCTTCTTTACTGGCAATCGTCGCCCCAGTACCGGCGCCGCGCACAATCTGACCACCTTTGCCTGGCGTTAACTCAATATTGTGGATAATTGTACCAACCGGAATTCTCTTTAAAGGCAAAGCATTACCCTTTTTAAAATCAACTTTCTCGCCAGCTATTACTTGCTCACCAATTTTTAACCCGACTGGGGCGAGAATATATCTTTTCTCACCATCGGGATAATGTAAAAGAGCAACATCAGCGCCTCGATTGGGATCATATTCAATCGAAACTACCCGAGCTTCCATTTCGCGTTTTTCGCGTCTAAAATCAATCTTTCTTAGAAACCGCTTTTCTCTCCCACCTTGATGGCGAGTGGTAACTTTACCACTGGCGTTTCGGCCCGAGCGTTTTTTAAGAATTCTTTTTAATTTTTTTGCCATTTTTGTCACTCTCCACTTTCCAAAAGATCAATTTTCTCTCCTTCAACTAACTCTACAATTGCTTTCTTCCAATCAGCCTGCTTAACGAGGCGTCGATAGCGACCGCTTCTTTTGGCTTTTCCTCGTACCATCGTTGTTCTCACTTTTTTCACTTTAACCCCAAACGTCTCCTCAACTGCCTTGGCTATTTCCGGCTTAGTCGCCCGCCGATCAACTTCAAATAAATAGCGACCCCAAGCTGCTTTTTGGCTTGCTTTTTCGGTTACCACTGGTTTTTTTAAAACGTCTTTTGCTTTCACGCTTTTTTACCTAAAAAAGTTTCTTTTAACTTCTCAATGCTTTCTTCCATAAAAACTAATTGGTCATGTTTTAAAACCTGATAGGTATTAAGTTGATTAGCTTGAGTTAGCTCTACTCCTGCTAAATTTCTGCCGGCTTGGATAATATTATCCAAAATACTCGGCAATACCAGTAAAATCTTTTTCTTTTCTTTTAATGGCAAACCAGTTATTGTTTTCGCCATCACTTTGGTTTTGGGTTCAATCTTGGCTAAGCCTTTAATGGCTATCACTTCTTTATCCTTCAGCTTACTAGTTAAGGCAGAAAAAAGAGCTTTTTTCTTCATTACTTTACTCATTTTTAACTTGTAATTTTCCTTTCCAGTTGGGCCGTGAGCGCGACCGCCACCAACAAAAATCGGGGCATATTTATCACCATGGCGGGCTCGACCGGTGCCTTTTTGGCGCCAAATTTTTCTTCTTGAACCTCTTATCTCAGCCCGGGTTTTAGTCTTAGCTCGAGCTTTTCTTTGATTAGAGAGGTAAACCCTGACTGCCTGAGCCATTAATTGTTTATTAATCGCTACTCCAAACATTTCTTTAGGCAAGCTCAATTGTCCTGATTTTCTGCCAGTAATGGTATATAAATCTGCTTTAGGCATTTTCCTTGTCCGCCGTAGTTTTAACAGAGGCGGATTCTCCTTCCTCAGTTTGTTTTTCCTCTTTTTTCTCCTCTGGTGCCTTAGGGGTTTCCTTTTCCTCTGCCGCTTCCTTTAAAGTTTCTTTCGCTTCTTTTTCTCGCCGCAAACGCTCCGCACGCTGTTCCTCAGTTTCTTCAATCTCTTTCTCGCCTTTTTCCATTAAAGGAAGAAATCTCTTGTTTTTGCCAGTTTTGGTGATAAATAAAAATCCATTTGGGGCTCCAGGCACCAATCCTTTAACCAATAGCTCATCATTTTGGTCATCAACTGCCATCACCATTAAGCCTTGAACGGCAACCTTATTTCCACCAGCTCGACCAGGCATTTTCTTGCCTTTACGAACTCGTCCAGGTGTGGTGCCTTGTCCAATTGAGCCTGGGGATCGTTCACGGTCAGATTGACCATGAGTTCGCGGGCCACCCTTAAATCCCCAGCGCTTAACTACACCAGTAAAGCCTTTGCCTTTGGACCAACCAGTAACTTTAACCTCATCTCCAGGTTGAAAAACATCAGTGACCTTGATTCGGTCACCAATCTTAATTTTGTCACCCACTGGCTCTTCTAACCTAATTTCGCGCAAAAAACGAGGAGCTTTTTCTAACTTAGCTCCTTTTAAATGTCCCTGTAATGGCTTGCTAATCTTAGTCATCTTTTTCTCTCCCCAACCAAGCTGAATTGCATCATAACCATTTTTCTCTTTCCTCATGATGTGAACCACGTAACAAGGTCCGGTTTTTATTCTGGTCACCGGAATTCTTGTCCCATCTTGGGTAAACTTTTGGGCAGTCTTTCCTTTGGTACCTAAAATAGCGTTTAACATCTTCTTGCCACTAAAAAGAGTGCCGGAGGCACTCTTAGCAGTTACTCCTTAAACTAACTCAATTTTTTCAATAGGTGTTTAACCTCACCTCCATTAGGGACAATTATAGAAAAATTCAGGAAAAAAAGCAAATCAGGCGAGCTACATCTTAATCTCAATGTCTACGCCGGCAGGAAGCTCAAGATGCATCAAACTATCAATTGTTTTACTCGTAGGCTCAAGAATATCAATTAAGCGTTTGTGGGTGAGGATCTGAAAATGTTCACGGGCATCTTTGTCAGTGTGAGGACTAGTAGTGACAGTAATTAGCTTGCGGTGAGTGGGAAGAGGCACGGGACCAACCACCTTGGCACCTGTGGCTAAGGCTGTTTCTAAAATCTTTTCGCAACTCTCATCGATAACTCGATGATCGTACGCTTTTAAACGTACCCTTATTCTGCCTTTAGGCATTTTCTCTTAAGCAATGATTTTACTAATCACTCCCGCACCAACGGTGTGTCCACCCTCACGAACAGCAAAGCGGAGTCCTTCCTCCATCGCAACCGGCTGGATGAGCTTAACCATCATCTTGGCGTTATCGCCAGGCATAACCATTTCCACTCCCTTAGGAAGAGTCACCTCACCGGTCACATCCGTGGTTCGGACATAGAACTGAGGCTTGTAACCACTGAAGAACGGGGTATGACGGCCACCTTCTTCCTTGGTCAAAATATAAACCTCAGCCTCAAATTCTTGATGGGGCTTAATGGTGCCGGTTTTGGCCAAAACTTGACCTCGCTCAACGTCTTTCTTCTCAATTCCCCGAAGGAGAACGCCAACATTATCGCCAGCCACTCCTTCATCAAGAGTCTTACGGAACATTTCCACGCCGGTAACGACTGTCTTTTTAGTGTCGTGCAAGCCAACAATCTCAATTTCCTCCCCCACTTTAACCTTACCCCGCTCAATTCGACCAGTAACCACTGTCCCTCGACCCTTGATGGAAAAGACATCCTCGATAGGCATCAAGAAAGGCTTATCCAAAGGACGCTTAGGCGTCGGGATAGTTTCGTCAACCGCCTTCATTAATTCGAGAATGGCTTTCTTAGATTCCTCATCACCCTCAAGGGCTTTTGTGGCTGAGCCACGAATAATGGGAATTTTATCGCCAGGGAACTTATACTTAGTTAAGAGCTCCCGGACTTCCATCTCAACCAAGTCAAGCATCTCCTTATCCTTAACCAGGTCAGTCTTATTCAGGAAAACGACCATCGCTGGCACATCAACTTGACGAGCTAGAAGAATGTGCTCTCGTGTTTGGGGCATAGGTCCATCATCAGCCGCCACTACGAGAACGGCGCCGTCCATTTGGGCGGCACCAGTAATCATGTTCTTAATATAGTCTTTGTGCCCGGGACAATCGATGTGGGCATAGTGACGGTTTTCTGTTTCGTATTCAATGTGAGAAATGGAAATCGTCAAACCGCGCTCTTTTTCTTCAGGAGCGTTGTCGATGGTATCAAAAGGCCTAAACTGAGTTCCCGTGCCGGCATCCGCCAAAATCTTAGTAATGGCTGAAGATAAGGTAGTTTTACCGTGGTCAACATGACCAATCGTCCCAATATTAACGTGGGGTTTCTTTCTTTCGAACTTTGCTTTTGTTGCCATATTTTTTCTCCTGTTGATATTTTAGCTTATTTTAACTTAATGTCAACTAATTGAGTATTTTATCGCCTTAAACGTGATTTTACAAGACTATTTTCTCTTTTGCAAGCCCTGCCTGCCGGCAGGCAGGCCCTGCTTGGCCTCTCCACCGGAGGCGGATCCGCCTTTGGTGGAAATAATTTTTTCGGTAATATTAACCGGCACTTCTTGGTAATGAGAAAATTCCATATAAAAGTTGGCTCTGCCTTGAGTCATACTTCTTAAGGTGGTCGCATAGCCAGGTACTTCTGCTAAGGGCACTAAAGCAGTAATCACCCGAATTTGGCCACGAGCCTCGGTTCCCTGAACTTGAGCCCGTTTACTCGATAAATCACCAATAACATCACCCATAAACTCCTCAGGGGTGGTTACTTCCAGCTTCATAATTGGCTCCAGGAGAACCAAGCTTGCTTGTTTAGCTGCCTCTTGAAAACCAGCCGAACCGGCAATTTTGAAAGCCACATCTGAAGAGTCAACTTCGTGATAACTACCATTATAAACAGCCACGGCAACATCGGTGATAGGATAACCAGCCAAAATACCCTTTTCCATTGCTTCTTTGACACCTTTTTCAATTGCCGGAATATAAACAGAAGGAATGGCGGTTCCCCGAATCTCGTTGGTAAATTTGAAGCCCTCGCCTCGACCCAAAGGTTCAACTCTTAAAAAACAGTGTCCATATTGACCTCGCCCCCCGGATTGACGAATGTATTTCCCTTCTCCTTTAGCAATCTTAGAAATTGTCTCTTTGTAAGCGACTTGAGGACGTCCGGTATTGGCTTCAACATTAAACTCGCGCTTCATCCGGTCAACAATAATCTCCAAATGCAACTCACCCATACCAGAAATAATTGTTTGGCCAGTTTCTCGGTCAGATTTAATCTGGAAAGTCGGGTCTTCTTCGGAAAGACGGTTCAAAGCAGTACCAAGCTTTTCTTGGTCAGCCCGAGTTTTTGGTTCAATAGCAAGAGAAATCACCGGCTCAGGAAAGGTAATCGCTTCTAAAATAATAGGTTTATCTTTATCGCAAAGAGTCTCACCAGTAGTCGCCTCTTTTAAGCCAACAACAGCAATAATTTCCCCTGCTTCAGCGGAATCAATTTGCTCCCGGTTATTGGCATGCATTAATAGTAGCCGACCGGCGCGTTCAGACCTCCCCTGACTACTGTTGTAAACCTCTTCACCAGCATCCAGCTTGCCTGAATAAATCCGAATATAAGTTAACCGGCCGACATGAGGGTCAGTCTGAATCTTAAAAGCCAAGGCGGCAAAAGGCCCTTTGGCATCGCAAGGTCTGGTTTCCTCTTTATTAGTCTTGGGATTAATTCCTTTAATTGCCGGTACATCAAGGGGATTAGGAAGGAAGTCAACCACCCCATCCAAAAGCGGCTGAACGCCTTTATTTCGTAAGGAAGCACCAGCGTAAATAGGCACGAGCTGGTTAGCAATCGTTGCTTTACGAATGCCGGCTTTCAACTCTTCAACACTAATTTCTTCACTGCGCAAGAATTTTTCCGCTAGGGCTTCATCTGCTTCAGCCACGCGCTCAATCAATTCTTCCCGATATTTCTTAGCCTGCTTTATTACATCAGTAGGAATCTCCTTAGTTTCAAACTTTCCGCCTTTAGGATCTTTCTTTTCATCCCAAATTAAAGCTTTCTGATTAAGAATATCCACCACTCCAACAAAGTCTTTTTCGCTCCCAATAGGCATAGCGAGAATGATTGGCTTGACACCAAGACGGTCTTTAATCATCTTTATTGTTCGCTCAAAATCCGCCCCTAATTTGTCCATTTTGTTAATGAAACAGAGGCGGGGTACTTGATATCCATCAGCTTGGTGCCAAACCTTCTCTGACTGCGATTGAACCCCTTCCTCAGCATCAAAAACAACAACTCCACCATCCAAAACTCTCAGGGAACGCTCAACCTCAGCCGTGAAGTCAATGTGACCAGGGGTATCAATAATATTGATACGGTGGTTGTT
>Ga0180732_1001129_pt1 | contig 17667 bp, 16 predicted proteins | sample KR11_01MetaG_FD_148674 | JGI IMG/M metagenome (GOLD analysis project Ga0180732, IMG submission 148674) | Groundwater microbial communities from the Olkiluoto Island deep subsurface site, Finland - KR11_0.1 MetaG | ecosystem: Environmental > Aquatic > Deep subsurface > Groundwater | place...
GTGCGCTAGTTACTAGAGAGCAGGTGCAATCTTTTATTAACGAACAGCAAAAACCGATTATGGACGAGTTTCAAGCAACCTTTAGAGACAAATATTTTAGAGGAACGGGATTTAATGATGTATGGGATGCGCTCAACGAAATGTATCGTGCATTAGCAGATTATTTAAAAGGCGGCAAGAAAGTGTCGCCTGATAGGATGAAAACCGCTTTATCTCGAAGTGGCTTCAAACATTTTAATGATTCGGATTTACAAAAAGCCGTAGACGCCGCAGAGATATTGCGTAACACACCAACAGAATATTTTGAAGCGAAGCCACAAAGACCAGTATATTTTGATGAATGGACTGCGGCGGTGATCCCTGACAATGCATCTAAAGAAGTAATAGACATATTGAAAAAGCGTGGGGTAAATTATAACAAATATATAAGCGGGGACGATGCAGACAGACTGGCTAAAATAGGCTCATACTATAAAGAACAAGATGTCTTGTTTCAACTTAATACCGATGTGGTCAAGATGATAACCGCCAACCTCGGCGACAAAGCAGTAACCAAAGCCGGATTACTGAACGATAAGTATGTCATCAACATCGTAAAGAAGTATGGCGGTGATGCAGGCGCAAAGATAACAAAGCTGGACGAAATAACACCAGAACTGATGAAAAAATCATTCGATGCCCGTTCAATAGCAAATGGTGGAACGCCACTTACAGCAGAAGGCAAGGTTGTATTGGGCGCAACGGAATGGCTGGAAAGCGGCAAGGCGTTGATGACAGCTATGGAAGACGCTAACCCTTATACGTTCATACATGAAGTGGTACACATGAGGACGCCAACACTACCCATAGAGGACATTCGCATTATTGAGGGGTGGCTAAAGGATACACACAGCATAGATGCGCCAGAAGGATGGCACTTGAAGCTGAAGGGCAGGACGGATGTTGAAACGGCTGCATGGGAGAAGTTGGCGCGTGGGTTTGAGGAATACCAGGCGAAAGGAATAGCACCCACAGAAGGATTGCGTGCCGTGTTCCAGAAGATGAAACTATGGGCGCTGGAAGTTTACCATAGCATTACAGGGTCAGACATTGACGTAAAGATAAGCGATGACATGCAGGCTATGTTTGACAGGTGGATGGGGGAGGCGGGAACAGAGAAGAAAATAGCGGCCATGAAGCAAGGCGTAGATACATTGGGTAATCGTCCCGTTGGAAAGATGACAACAGCTATGGGTGTTGATCCAAACAATGTCTATAACATGCGGTATAGAATTGTAGACCTGGACGAGTTAATTACATCGAATACGCCAGAAGGGAAAGCAAACCCACTTTATCCGAAAGAATTACAACCAAGAGCGCGGGACAGGGTTGCGGGTAAAACACAGATTAACAAGATCGCCAGCGAATTGAACGCAGATGCGCTGCTAACAGATTCTAAAGCACTTGACCGCGGCCCGATGATTATAGGCGCAGACCTGGTTGTAGAAAGCGGAAACGGTAGAACACTTGCACTAAAACAAGCACTAGAAAAACATCCTGATCTATACCGTGAATATGTGGACATGCTGAATAAGAACCTGGCGGACTATGGGTTTGACCAGGGAACACTAGAAGGTATCAACAACCCTGTATTGGTAAGAGAACGCATAGGCGATATAAACCGCGTGGACTTCACAAGAGAGGCAAACCAGTCGGCGGTAATGCAGTTTAGCGATCTGGAAAAAGCAAAGATTGATGCTGGGTATATTACAGATAGGGTGTTGAAGAACTTGGACGTTGGGGATGCTGGACTAGAACAGACATTGCGTTCAGGGAAGAACATGGATATCGTGCGCGAGTTTGTAAAGTCTATGCCAGAAACAGAACGCGCCACTATTATGGACGCCGAGGGTATGCTTAATCAACGTGGTATCCAAAGATTGCGGGACGCGCTATTTGCGAAAGTGTATCCAGGCGAAGCAGGGGCAAGGATGCTGCAATTATTCAGCGAAAGCGCAGAGCCAGCCGTGCAGAATGTACGTTCTGCTGTTTATGACAGCCTACCTCAAATATCACAAATAGAGGGATTAATAGCAACTGGACAACGCGAAGCCGGGCTATCAATTTACAACGACATAGCGCAAGCGGTGGATAAGTACGCCAGACTGAAACAAGAGCGAATGCCAATATCCGATTACCTAGCACAAACATCCTTCCTGGAACCAGAACTATTAGACTTTGGCAAGCAAATACTGGGGTTTATTAATGAATATGGGCGTAGCAGAAAAGTGTTACGCGATACGTTCAGGGGTTATTCAGAGCAAGTATTGAAGCAACCAGACCCCCGGCAGATTGCATTGATTGAAGGTATGCAGACGGTGAACAAAGAAAGCCTGTTTGCACAAGCCGTTGATGTTGCCAGTAAGGGCGAATACGACATGCTTGCAGATCAGGCGCAGACGGCACTATTCCAGGCGTCCCCCAAGAGCGTATGGGAAGGCAAGGCGAAGGGTACGGATGAGCCGTTGTTTCAGGCGAGCAGACCAGACACCTCCCAACCAGAAGGAACATTCGACGAGTACGCCAATATGCCCATTGACCAGGCAACACACGAGTTATGGACTAATCACATCAGCGACATTCTGGACAGGGCAGAAACGAAACTGACCAGCACGGATGGGTATCGTGGCGACCTGAACGGACTTGACAGGAAACTTGATCCCGACACACAGGTGATGCTGAAGAAGTACCTATCCAAGACGTATTCACAGTTGAACGATACTAAGATGGGCGCGACAAGGTGGGGGGAGGCACGCAGAGACTTCTCCCTGCTGAACTATCAAAAGCGGTTCGGGTTCGATAACGTAGTGGGCGGCATATTCCCCTATCAGTTCTGGTACACACGCACCATGCTAAACTGGGCGCAGAGATTATTGACACAGCCGCACATTATGAAAGATTATGTACTGCTAAAGCGGTTCATCGATGATAGGGTTGAAAATGACGGGTTCCCATTCAGGCTAAAGCAGAAGTTGAGCGCATATATGCCGTTCCTTCCTGCGTGGATGGGTGAAGGGGTGTTCGTTGACCCGATGCGTCAGCTATTCCCATTCGAGCAGATAACACAACCTTTTGACCGCATGGTAGAACAAAAAAACATGGAAGAACGCAAGGCAGAAGGATTTGTATATAACATGATCGAGCAGGAGGAAGTCGGGCAGGACGTAGGAATGGAAGCTATACAGACACATGCAGGGCCAACCTGGGAAGCGGCAGTAGCAAAAGCAAGGAACGAGATAGATGCTGATATACGCAACCCAGCCGACTTTGCAATGGCGATGAGCAGCCCTAGTTTACCGTTAGGGATTGCATATAACATGTCGCCGTTTGGCAGGAAAGACAGGATCAGCCAGTTGCCAATAACAAGACTTATACAGAACACCACCGCCGCCGCTGGTGTTGGTGGGCCAAGAGGGGTGAACATAGAGGCCGGAATACGCAAGGCAACCGGACTGCCGGAAATGGACAGGTTCGAGGATTACAGGGTGGACAGGATGCTTGCCAACCTTGCAGCCGAAGGGAAATACCCGGTTGACGAGATACGCCGGGCAATGATAGAGCGGCAGGGACCAGCGTTCATCGATGCACAACGGCGGGTAAGCCAGATGGGATTATGGACGTATGTTGGTGCGCCAATAGGCGTTGATTTCTTCCCGGAGGGAGAACAAAAGCAACGTCAGTTATCAGAGGAATATACCAACGCAATAACAGCATGGAAAGCGGGTGATAGTAAGGCATTGGTGAAGTTCTTTGATACATACCCCGAATACCAAGCACGTATGGACAGTTTCAAAGAACCAGAAGAAAGGCTGCGTAACTTCTTGCGGTCTGAAATATGGGATAAGTATTTGAATGGGCCGGAAGTGTACCAGAAACAGGCACAGGAACAGTTAGGCGATGTATTTACTGATGCGTTCTTAGATAAAGAAACAAGGTCGTATGACAGCATCAGTACGGAAACATTCGCGGCATGGGCGCAGATGTTGGGATCTCAATTACCGAAGGGTACAGATGCGCCGACAATATCACTAAAACTGGCACCAGAGAAGGTCGCAACACAGGTGGAGGATTACAGGGCAGAAGTTAAAAAACTATTCCCCGATGTTGGAGACCTGAACAAGATGTACTATGCCCTGCCTATGGAACAACAGGACTTATTCAAGCAGCAGTATCCCCAGGTGGCCGAATATGAGAAATACCGCAACAAGTATTTAGCCACGCATCCAGATACAATAGCCTGGCTGATAAGCGAGGATAATGAACTGTGGGGATTGCCAACATCAGTACAGCAGAAGGTGTATGATTACAGGGCAACCAGGGATGAGAAGTACCCCAACATATTTGAGACGCAAAACAGGTATTATGATATTGCGGAAACAGACAAGGATGGACGGGCAACATTCAGGAAACAACATCCAGAATTAGAGGAATATTGGGACTGGCGGCGTGACTTCGCTGCAAAGAATACCAAAGCAGCCCCTTACATATTGAGTGACGAAAGCCTGGCGGGTTCGATTACAGGCGAGAACATAACCGTACCGCCACAATTGCAACCGATACTTGACCAGTATTACAAGACCAAGGAAACCATGTTCCCCAACATCAGTGATAAGTGGGATGATTACTTCAAGTTGGACAAAGCAGGAAAGAAGGAATACTGGAACGCACACCCAGAACTGAAAGAATACATAGACTGGCAGCAGATGGCAGCAGCGACAATACCCGATATCGCGCCGTATATATTGAGCGATAAGAAGCTAAGCGAAATGATTATGGGTGGCAGTGGCGGTTCTAGCGGCGGCAGCTACACCAGCAACCTTGACCCTGCCCTGATGCGCTCGTTGTTTGCGAAGGCTTACGGCACAAAAGATATTGGGACTGGGGCATACAAGGAACTGAAAGACTTGTGGATAAGTGCAGGTAAACCCACAAAGACCCTGGACGAGTTTATTGAAATGGTTGCAGCGGAGTTGAAAGTATGAAGTTCGATATGGAATTATTAATGATGGACGAGTGTTCAAGAATAGTGTGTCATCCGGACGCGATAGATAGTACAGTAAGTCGATCACACGAGCTGGCAAAGAAGTACAATAAAGTATGTGGTATCGGAGACACTGCTAATTGTTATCAGAGTGTATTAATTCCATCGGGACAAGCTATTATTATGCCTGACTTTTCCGAATATTTTATGTACCTAGTAAAGAATGGTGCATCAAGGGTGCAATAATGAGCGAAGAACTGCGTGAATTTCTCCTAGTCTTGCGCCAGGCGTTGCTTATGATAGTGAAATACATCGAGAAACGGTATAAACTAAATGGCTAATATGGTATAATTATCTAACAGCCAGTACATTCGTGTCCCGGCATAATTTATAAAGCAGTACGTGTGAGTGTCCCGCTTGTCGAAAGATGAGCGGGTTTTTATTTAAGCGAATGGAGGAATGAAATGACAGATGATGTGCAACTTCAAGATCAGATCGACGCGCCGGTGGATACGGCCAACGTAGAGGATGGTCTACCTGAAAGCAATGCACCAGCGCAGCAAGAAATACAACTTTCTGACGCGGTTGTCCAAAAGATAGCTGAGCAATCGGCAAAGGCTTTTCGTGCCATGCAGTCTATGAAGGATAAGAAAGCAAGGCAGGTCTTGAACGAAACCCAAAAGATGATCGATAACATGAAATCTGCGGGAGTAGAGATAGACGAAGCGAAAGAACGGGCAATCAGACAGAATGCACTTGATCAGATGACGGATGTTGATGACAACGATGGCAATGTGCCATTCCAGGCACCACCCATCAGTAATCAGCAACCACCCCCGAAGTCAGATCAAGCGGTGGATGCTTTCAACCAATCCATCCAGGAACTTTACCAGGAATACGGCGTGGTCATAGACCAGAACGCCCCCGGTGACGAGAAGTATCGAGAAATGATAGATACCACAAGCCCCCGGAAGTTCCAAAAGACCCTGGAAGCGGCATTGCAGAAGAAAGCCAATGACCTTAACACCCCTCCAGCAGCCCGCATACCAACACTGGCAGGAAGCGGAAAGACTACGCAACCGTCAGTAGACCAATACAAAAAAGAAATGTTTGCGGCCAGAGGTGATAAGCAGAAGGTTACAGAAGTCAAAGAGAAATTTATAAAGCTTGGACTGGATGTAGATGCAGTGAACCTATGGAAATAACCGCAACATAGGAGGCCATAATGGCTCAAGGACAACAGACAACTTACGTAGGAACCGTACCGCAAAAGCGAGTAGTTTCCGATCGTATTCTTATGTCAGACCCAATGGAGATACCCCTTATCTCCGCTTTAGGGCTAAATGCTGACAGTAAATTCAAGTTTGTAAACTCACCCGGTGTTGTGTACGAATGGTTGATGGATGCCTATTCAGCGAAATCGACTACGGCTAACACGGCCGCATTGACCAACGACAGCACAACCACGGTTATCACTATGGCGGATGGCTCTTTATTCCAGCCTGGTGATGTGCTGGTGGTTGACAGTGAGTATGTGTGGGTATCAGCGGTTTCCACCAACACGGTAACGATTGTTCGTAACCACGGTGGAACACAGGCGACACACCTCACCACAGCAACATTCTACCTGCGCTCACGCGCACGCTTGGAAGGTGCAAGCGCGGCAGATTCACACTTCACCCAACCGACATCCGGGTACAACTATTCATTCATCCTTCAGAAAACCATCGAAATCTCCCGGTCAGATGCCCGCATTAAGCGGTATGGCATCCCTAACCTGGAACAATACGAAATCGACAAAAAGATGGATGAGCTAAAAGTTGACCTCACATCCAAACCATACTACGGCATACGTGCCGCAGGATCAGCCACGGCGGCCAGGGACACGGGTGGATTTTCTACCTTTATGTCCAACACCACCAATATGTCCAGCGCGGCAATCACACTGAAAGCCATTGAAGATATGGTGCAGACCATCTGGGGATACGGCGGACGACCATCGCTCCTGGTGTGCAACGGCTGGGTAAAACGCAAGATTGCATCCTTCTTTGAGGGTGCAGTTCGTACCGAGAGATCGGATAAATACGGCGGCGTGGAGATCCAGAAGATACAAACAGCAATGGGGCCAACCCTAGACGTTCTGGTAGACCGCTATTGCCCGACAACCATCGCATACCTGTTGACACCAGACGAAGTTTCATTCGTAACCATTGACGAGTTCTTCTATGAGGACTTGGGTAAGTCGAAAGATACAGCGGCATACGGTGAGATCGTGGGCGAGTACGGCTTCGCTATGGCTAACCCTTATCATCATGGGTACATCTATGGCATAAGCACTACCACATAAGGAGGCGTATTATGGGCGGAATAAATAATGTAACCCTTCGGGGAAAAGCAAGCCAATACGACTCTGGGGTAGACGATGATCTCGCGCTCCTGGGAGAAATCGGGAACGTAGATTCGGCCGCGTTGTGGGTTGGAACCGGAACATCAACCACGCCAACAGACTTTGGTACCACAGCCGACAAAAACATCGTTGGTATGTGGACTAGCGCAAACCCGGCAAGCGGAGATACAAGAGCTGTTTACTGGCGACACTATTTTAATGGAATCGGGAGCGGTGAAGTTCTAAGAGCATTTGCTCAGGTCAATGCCGCTAGCGTTGCCACAGGCGGAACCGTAAACGGTGCGCACTTCTCTTGTGAGGTGACTGCTGCGTGCAGTATTTCGGGTGCGGGTAATGCTATTCGTGCCACGCTGGGAGCAGCAACCGAAACCAGAACTCTTGGTGGAACAGCCGCAGCCCTACAGTTGGATAGTAACATCGCAGCCAACAACACTGTACCTACGACCTGGTCATTCGTAAGAGTAACCAATTCTGGCGCAGTCACCCTTAATTACCTGCTCAACATGCCAACCGTGGCATCCGCAGGTATTCTCGCGGCTCACATTACCGATGCAGTAACACACTCAATTCGCTGTGTGGATGCAGCCGGAACCGTGTTTTATCTTATGGCGACCACAACCGCGACCAATCGCACCGGTGGCGCATAAGCGAAAGGAATAAATATGCTCGACCAACTCAAACAAAGATATGCAGAACTTGTCCAAAGCGAAAAGCAAAGATGGGCAGACCTTGGAAGTATAGTAGGTGCTAAAGAAGAGGTCGAGCGGTTTATCAAACTAATCGAAGAAAGCGGGGTGGAGGGCGTAGAGAATGCGCCCCTTCTCCCCGCTGATCCCACAAAGAAAGGCTCAAAAGAGCATGGCGAGGAACAGACACAAAAGTAACAAAGATGAAAGACTGGATTTAGCGGACACACTAATACAAAATACGCCACCAGAACGTAAACTGGCAGTCCTGAGAGGTGGAACGTCAGCGATTATACAAGACAAAATAAAGATAAGAAAATCCCCGATATGCTGGGCAATACCAATGGACGAGGTGTGTTATTCATTATGGTTTAGCAATTTCATGCACCTACCGATAATGCCCTGGGACAACATCAGTATAACTATGAGTACATACCTACCAGAAGCACGCAACAACCTGCATGAAGTCTTTGTGGATAACATGAAGGACGTAAAGTATATGTTGATGCTAGACAGCGACATCCTGCCCCCACCCGATTTTCTGGAAAGGTTATTGGAACACAAAAAGCCAATGGTAGGTGGGTGGTACAGGAAGAAAGGCGGTGACTGTTCTATTGTTGTCTATAAAGAAACAAAGGTGAACGCAGACGGCACAACGGGCGTTATTGAATACGATGAACCAGGCACAGGGTTGGAAAAAGTGGTAGCTGCTGGTGCTGGTTGTTGGCTGATGACCAGGGAGGTTGCCGAAGCGATTGGGCAACGCCCGTATAACATGGAGCGCGGTGGAGAAGATATAGAACTATGCAGGAAAGTGACCGAAGCAGGATTTGATATTTATATTGATTGGAGTTTGAACTGCGCCCATTGTGGCGTAGGGATAACGTAAGGAGGAACGATGACAAAGAGTTTAGCAGCGCACAGATTTATCCTTGTATCAACGAGTGCGGCCATTGTTGCTGTACCAGCCAGGGTATATGCCGTGATGGTCGTAGGTGGGACTGCCGTGGGTACACTAAAGTTATACGATGCGGCAGACGCAAACGGCACGGCTACGATTACTTTTGGAGCAGCGATTGGAGCAACGGAATTTATTGACTTTGAGAACGTTGGACCAGTCGACTTCCCCACGAAGCTGTATGCGGCCCTCGGTGGAACGGGCGCACTTGCGTACATCTGGTACGACTAAGAAAGGGAAGTAATATGCCTAAAGGAATGCGAACAACCCATACAGACATGGCGGTAAACACGGACGCACCAACGAAAGAAGAAGTGGAAGTATTTATCGAGGAAACCAAGACGCCGCCGGGTGGAAAACCGATAATGATGAAGATAAAGGCGGTAAAACCATACTGTAACTATGCCATAGCAAACGGCAAGGGGGATCAGTGGAAAATCGGCGAGGTACGCGAAGTGTCCTGGAGCGAATACACACAGATGATGAGTGACGACTACACCGCTTTTGAAAGGATTGAATAATGCCCGGAACGAAGTGGAAAAGGTCGATAAAGAAACCGAAGGTGTACGAGGCCTTACGCGAGAAAGGAATGAGCAAAGAGAAGGCCGCTCGAATTTCAAATGCTCAGGTGACGAAGAAAAAGAAACGCAAGACGAGGTAAATGATGACTACATTGGTTCAGGCAATGCTGGAAACCGCCAAGGTGCTGGGTATCACTTATGAGGGTACAGCAACCGGGGGCAGTACAACCACGCTTGTCGATTCGGCACTAGACTTCCCACAAGATCATTTCGAGGGAGGTACATTGTGGGTGACAAGTGGAACGGCTGACGGATTGTGCGTAAAGGTAAGTGCGTATGCTAATAACACATTTACCTTCGCAACATCAACGGCGGTTGTGGCTACAAATACTTATGTTGCGGCTACTAAAGACTTTCCTAAATGGCTACTGAAACAGGCGGCATTAATGGCGTTGCGGTTCACACCGATATTGAAGATCGACACGACACAAACTACTGTAGCTGATCAGGAAACATATACCCTGCCGACTGGTGTAACGGATGTGCGGCGCGTACAGGTGGCTGCATCATCGTCATCCCCTTATGGCTATGAAACGAATTATCACTGGCAAGAGGTGAACGGAACTTTATATTTCTTTGACCCGCCCGCTGGTGGATACCTGATGCGCATTTGGTACGTGGGTTATCACGGTGATATTGCAGAGAGTGGATCGCTTGAAGAAGGGGTATCGCAGGACTGGCTGAAATGGGCAAGTGCGGTGAACGCATGGCGTTGGAAGATGGAACAGATACGCAAAGATAACCCGGTGGCTATGGACTTGATGAACGAAGCTAAAACGCTGGAAGCCAACGCGGAACGTACCGCCAAAAGATACCAGTTGAAACAAATACCCAGAGACCCGATACATGCGGATTGGTAAACAATGATAACAGTTGATCCTGATAGCAAACACAACACGCATCATATAAGCCTGTCCGATGGCTCCAAAACTATTGGGCTGAAAGCCATTGACAGCGCGGGTAATGCAGATCCAAAGGGTATTACAAGGGCGCCAGTACCACGAACAGCGCTAAAGACTTCAACAGGCAACCCGAAGTATTCAGACTTTGAACTGCCGTGGACGCCTATTGCACAAGATGATTGGACAGGGGGCAGGGCACAGGCGGAGTTTGAAAAGGATGTGTCACGTTTCTTTGACAATTATAGAACCAACACAATGGGACCGAAAGTACTACTGGGTGGGTTAGAGAAATACACAACCGGATACCGCAACCAGGACTTTTCCCTTCCCGGCTCGGTGTCGTGGTCGGCGCTGATAGCGGGCAGCAGGAAGTACCTGGCGAAGTCCTTTTCCCCTTCTTCTTCTTATGACGCCGCCACTATAACTATGCTTATAAGGCGTGTTGGAACGCCGACAGCCGTATTGACTATTGAATTATGTTCTAACAATGCGGGCGATCCCGGGTCTGTACTACAAACTGCAACAGTAACGACAACGGTAATAGATGACGTGGTAAGTGTACTGCACGATTTTACAATCACATCGCAGACCATTGTATCCGGCACTACATATTGGGTGAAGATATACAGTTCGGCGGGAACAGATGCGGATCACTGGGAAGTGGGGATTAGTACAACCGCTGGTACAACCGAGGAAAGTTCTGACAATTCAGCCTGGTCTACTTCAACGATAGACCTGTACTACAGAATACGAGATACAGACGACAGTATAAAGCGACACCTATTCCAGTATAAGAACGCCATGTATTTTGTAGAGAATCCCGATACAGTTATCCCGGGTAGGTTGTATATCAATGGTGATAGGGGTGCGGCAGATAGCAATACAGGCGCATTGACTACCCTTATAGATGCCACAAAAGTATGGACGAATGACGAATGGATAGGTTTTGTTGTGCAGATCACCGCCGGAACCGGCTCAACCGAAAGTATAAACTGGCGCACTGTAACCGATAACGATGCCACAACTCTTACCGTGGATATGGCGTGGAAGATAGAACACGACACGACTACTGAATACGTTGTTTTAGGCTCGAACAAGTGGACGGAAATTACAGGATACGACACATATACAAAGTCGTTACTGCATGGCGATGGCGTTGATGGTGCAACGTTGATCGTGGATGAAACAGGAAAAACATGGACAGCGTATGGAAATGCACAGATCGATACAGCACAATCAAAGTTTGGCGGCGGGTCTATTTTATTTGATGGTAACGATTATATAAGCACCCCACACCACGTCGACTTTAATTTCGGGTCTGGCGATTTCACCATAGATGCTTGGATCAGGCATAGCGCGCTTCCTGGCGCCGGAGAGTATCAGCAGATCGCCTCTCATTATAGTGCGGTGAACGGTTGGTTTTTTGCTAGTTACAACAGCGCCGGAACATATTATCTTGTGTTCAGGGGTTATACCGCAAGCTCGATTGTTATAGCGGAGTCGGATGTGTGGACACCATCGGTAAATACCTGGTATCACGTTGAAGTGGGAAGGAATGGAAGTAGTTGGTATTTCTTTGTGGACGGAGTACAAATAGGATCAACCGGAACAGACTCGGACGCAATAGGCGATTACACTGGAGTTCTTTATACCGGGGGAGCCGCGGCAGTAGATGGGTTCAAGGGTTGGATAGAAGAGCGGAGAATATCCAAGGGCGTATGCAGACACACAGCTGGATTTTCGGTGGAAACAACGGCTTACGGTGCCGGAGTAGTAGCATCAAAACCTATTACTGACGTTTGTGTAGTGAATGACATTGCCTATCTCTGTCAGGGTGATGGTACCGCTATTGTACGCTTCAGGGGATGGAATAATTCGGGAACATGGACAAACTCGTTTAGTGAAGATGGAACAAACAAAGCTACTTTTTTGAAAGTTGTCCATGCCGGGGATGCGGTTGTAACTTACGAGGGCAGTGTTACAGCGGCATCGAACGCAACACCTATTGAGATTACGTCCAATGTAAGTCATGGGTTGACCACTGGAGATGCGGTCGTGGTGGCGAGTGTTGGCGGGAATACGGCGGCAAATGGATACTGGTTTATCAGGGTCACAGCAGATGCAAAGTTTGTGTTAATTGGGTCTGTGGGTAATGGCGCATATACCAGTGGTGGAACGTGGTCTAAGCCAACCGGACAGGAAATATGGCGGGCAAACAACAAGGATGCCAACGGTTACGTTTCTGTGTCAAAGTCGAAGGTGCAAGCGTGGGGTACTAATCTTGTATTCCTTCAACCTATAACCTTTCAGGATGACTTTGGGCGTATTAATGGATTGGAAGAATACGGCGATGAAAGCCGGTACTTGTTTGTGTTGCGGGAAGGTATGGTTTATTCCATCGTTGGAGCAAGGGCGGATGCTATGCCCCTGCCAGAAATGGCTACCTTCAAGCAGTATACCAATGGACGCGCCCATACCGTTCATAACGTGTATTTGTGGTTCAATCTTGGCGGCGGCGCTGAAAGGTATTATAACCGCAACCTTGACGATGTTGGACCCAACCGGGACGAAGGACTGCCAACAGACAGGCAGGGGAATATATCGTGTTTTGTTGGATACCCAGGCAGATTGCTGGCCGCTATGGATGCCGGAGCAAGTGGATACAGTTCTATATTAGCGTATAACAACGTGGGGTGGACAGAAATATACCGCACACCCATGATAGACAAAAGAATACGGCACATGGCGTTTCAGGTGGTACCAGGTGCAAGTCCTGACAGGTTGTGGATAAGCCAGGGCGATAGTGTGTTGTGGCTGCCATTCCCAACGGGTACATTGAACCCGGAACAGGACAGCAGCTACCCCTATACATGGGAAAGTACGCTGACAAGCTCCTGGATGCACGCAGGAATGACCGATATTGTAAAGTTGTTCTCATCCCTGAAGCTATTTACAGAGGATTTGGAAGAAGATGAACAGGAAATAGAGGCAGAATACCAGCTTGACGATGACACGGCATGGTATCGATTGCCGGACACATTTATAGAATCGCCGTCCGACGAGGTGGATCTACGCAGCACTCTTGGTCTGAATGGAAAGCGGTTGCGGGTACGCGTGCGCCTATTTACCACAGACAGCACAAAAACGCCGAAACTAAAAGGAACGGTACTTGAATGCGCGTCCAGAATATCGGTGAAGTACAGCTATGCGCTTGCTTATCGCATGGAAGATGGTGATGTGGATTTACTGGGTATGCCAGAAGGATTATACGCAGAGGATGTTCAAGCCGTGATTGACGAGTGGTCGCAGGAAATGACGCCGCTGACCATGCGCTGTGTGAGAAAACTGTTTGACAACAAGAAAGTATTTATCGACCCGACACCAGCTACGCCTATCAGGGATGTAACCGAAGGGTATTTACACAAGTTAACGGTGATGCAGTATGAACGTATATAAATTCGGGACCAGGAAGGCGGCAAAGGTAAAACCAATATTCACGCGTCCAGTGGTAGATAAGAATGAGGAAAGTTTACCAACTAGTATTCAGGGAAAGCCAGTTGGCAGCATTCCCGAAGCCAGAGTATCAGTGGCATTGGACAGACTGGGGTTCAAGTACATTTATCAATATTCCATAGCGGGCGGGACAAGCGTAAGAGGCGGGCAAGTTGTTGACTTCTGGACGTACACCGCTCCACTGCCTACGCCTATATTCGTTCAAGGACTGTACTGGCATAGGTCATCTAAAGAAACCGAGGACAGACTGAAACAGATTGACATTTCCAGGCGTTTTCGGGGACAGGTCAATGATCCACTGCTTATATGGGAAGATAACATTAGCAGCGTGGATGAAGCATATCAATATTTGAAAAATTTGTTATTCTAACAAGCGAGGTGAATTATGATTACGACAAGAAACATTGCGATGGGTGGCAAGGTAAATGCGGTTTTGATACCGGCATACCGCAAGGCTCCATTGATATGGACGCTAAAAAATGTATTGTCCTGGCGTTATATGTGGGGTTTGGTCGCAAACAAGGCGGCAGTCCTGTTTTCAAAGATTACCAGGATACCGACGCTAATCGCGGAATTGAAAGCGGTTAAGATTGATAAAGCGGGGCATCGTATTGATTACGGCGTGGTATCGCGCAGGGTTGTTACCACAACGGGCGTTACACATATCACAGACGCATGGCGCAATTCGGTGGAACTGGAGATCATGAAGTATCATGGCGCAGGCACAGGAACGAATACCGAGGCAGCCGCAGAAACAGCATTGGCGACCGAAAGCACGACCGCACTTAATCCAGACAGCACAAGGGCGACGGGATCGCTGGCTGGCGCAACGACAACTTTTCAATCCGTTGGTACGCTGATTTTTGATGCTTCTACCGCGGTGATCGAGCACGGACTGTTCTCCCAGGCGGCAACGGGCGGCGGGACGATGTTCGACAGGTCGCAGTTTGCGGCTATCAACGTTGTGTCTGGGGACAGCATCCAGTTCACATACACCGTAACATTCACGGCAGGCGGATAATTACAATATAGAATATGACAACTACGACAATTGACTTGACGGCTGTTACCAATAATCGTGTTTACGGAAACAATGCAACATATCTTACTGCAAGGTCTACGTCAGCAGTAGTGGACACATATATGACCGTCGGACAAACGACTGGATTTTTGGTGTTTAGGGCACCACTGAAGTTTGACACCAGCAGCATCCCTGATACCGATGTCATATCACAAGTCAACATGAACCTTGCGGTAGTAACAGATACGTCCACCACTGATTTCGATCTCGCGATTGTAAAGTACGACTGGTCAGCAAGCGACCCCCTTGCTGCGGGAACAAGGGAAGCGATTTATGATGGCATATTGGCAGCAACTGCCGATGATAATATCTGGCGTAATACAAATGGTATTGATGTCAATACCTACTATACATCAGGCAATCTCAGTCCAGCGTGGGTAAACAAAACTGGAATTACTTATTATGGATTAATCAGTGCCGAGGACATTGCAGCATCACAACCAGCGGGGGCTGAATATGTAACTTTGGACAAAACCACAAAAGTACCACAGTTGGTGATTGTTCACTATTCAATCATTGAAAGTTCTGTTAGCGGGGCAATAAGTTCTATTGTTGGCGTGGTGGGAAAAAGCACCGCAAAACCAACCGCCGGGGCGATCAGCACCCTAACCGGAACCGCCGTAAAAAGCACAAGTAAATCGTTCACAGGCGCATTATCCTCAATAGTTGGAACTACTATAAAAAGTACTGGAAAATCGCTGGCCGGCGCACTGTCATCCATTGCTGGTACTTTGGCAAGCGCACCAATTTGGGGCAAGGTACTGTCTGGCGCGATTGATACCATAGTTGGCGACCTGGTCAGGCAAACGCAGAAGATAGCAGCCGGGGGAATTACACCGGCGGGAACTGTCATAAAAGCAATCGCGGTATCTATGACAGGTGCAATCAGTACGCTTGTGGGAACATTGACCAAACAGATCAGCAAGGCATTTGCTGGAACGATTAGCACGATAACCGGCGCGCTAACGAAAATGACCGGCAAGATATTAGCGGGCGCATTGTCATCCATCAGCGGAACTCTGGCGGCGCTTGCGACTATCATTTCATCGCTCACAAATCACTGGCGGACGCTGACCATTAAGGCAGAAGCAAGAACGATGAGTATAGTCTCAGAGGATAGAACGCTTGATATTGATCCCGAGAATAGAAAACTGGCTACCACAAGGCCAGATCAGGAGCACTTATGACCACTACTTATATAAAAGACCCATCGGCGGTATTGGATTACGTTTGGGATTGGACGGATTGGCTGGCAACGGGAGAAACAATCTCATCGGCTGTTTTTACACTTACCACCGGATTGACAAAAGACAGTCAAGCTATTGTAGCGGGAAGGGTGACCGCTTGGATTTCCGGCGGAACTGCTGACTATCGCTATTCTGTGGCGTGCAAAATTACAACCAGTGTTGGGCGCGTTGACGAACGCACTATATTAATAGACGTAGAAGATAGATAAAACACCTGAAAAAAAAGGCGTGTAAACGGAGTAGCCGTATAAAGGAGCATACATGACAACACCAACCCTAACACAAACACTACTGAAAGAACTGTCCGATGACATGAGCGAAGTCAAAAGGTTTATGATACGCATGGAGCCGTTTATTAAGCAGGTGGATGAGAACACTAAGACATTACGGGAAAATGACGTCGGACTTTTGTTCCGCGTTGCCAGGATAGAAAATAAACACAACCAGGACACGGAAAGCTACGGTCGCAAGCTGGGGTACAAGGCGCTGGAAGTGTTGGTGCAGGGGGCAATAATGGCTGGGTTGGTTTATGTACTCGCAGGGAACCTGATAAAGTAACTTGTATTATTGGATATAATTTGGTATAATAAAAATCGTAATTCGGCAACGGCAACCTATCAAGGAGGCGTAATTGACGAAACGCGATAAACTTACCGGGGGGGAACTGCTAACACTAAATCGAGCGGGGTACACGTACAGCGAGCTGGGTATCAAGTACGACCTGACCCGCAACCAGATCGCAAGTAAGATAAATCAACATAAGCAAAAGGAATACAAGAGACGCCAGCTATTCGAGGTGGCATTGACAACACCCTGGACAATGGAAGGCGACTTCATGGTCACGGGGGATGTACACATTCCCTGTACAGATATCGACTTTGCTGAACTGCTTATACAAGTGGCTAAAGCGCAGGGACTGAAACGGCTCATTGTTGGCGGGGACTTCTTCAACTTGGACACCTTCAGCTTTTATGCTTCTGTTGTGCCTCCCCCAACGTGGGCGCAGGAGAGGGACGCGGCTAGACACTTGATTAAGGTCTGGCTGAAGTGGTTCGATGAGATATACTTTCTTATGGGAAACCATGACAGGCGAATGACCAAATGGGCGAATGGTGAGTTTGACGAAAGCGATTTATTCGGCATGGTCACATCCAGTGACAAGTGCCACTATTCCAACTGGGGCTGGTGTGTGGTGAATACCCCAGGGCAGTACCCTTGGCGGATCACCCACGCCAAGGAATACAGTGTCAACCAATTAACCGTTGCCGGGGA